>Ga0197142_1000400_pt1 | contig 39375 bp, 35 predicted proteins | sample GBS60_MetaG_FD_148614 | JGI IMG/M metagenome (GOLD analysis project Ga0197142, IMG submission 148614) | Sediment microbial communities from Great Boiling Springs, Gerlach, Nevada, United States - GBS 60_MetaG | ecosystem: Environmental > Aquatic > Thermal springs > Hot (42-90C) > Sediment...
AACCGAATCCACTTCATCCACAATCGCATAGTGATGCTCCCGCTGAACCATTTGCTCCGGCGCCGTTACCATGTTGTCCCGCAGATAATCGAAGCCAAACTCATTATTCGTGCCGTAGGTGATGTCTGCCTGATAGGCGCGCTTGCGCTCCTCCGAATGCGGCGGGTAATAGTCTATACAATCCACCGATAGCCCGTGAAAAGCCAGAAGGGGGCCATTCCACTCGGCATCACGCTTGGCCAGGTAGTCATTGACGGTTACAATATGCATGCCCAGGCCGGTCAGGCCGTTGAGGTAAGCAGGCAGGGTCGCTACGAGCGTTTTACCTTCGCCCGTGGCCATCTCCGCAATCTTGCCCTCATGAAGCACAATCCCCCCCATCAGTTGAACATCATAATGAACCATATTCCACACCATCTCATGACCCCGAACCTTCCATTTATTGGGCCAGATGGCCTGTCCCCCTTCTATACGGATATGACCGTACTTTCGGGCCATCTCATAATCCCAATCGGTAGCCGGAACGACAAGCTGCTGATTCTCGGTCAGGCGACGGGCTGTCTCCTTCACAATAGCAAACGCCTCCGGCAAAAGCTGCCAGAGGATTTTTTCAATCTCCCGATTGCGCTCCTGCCGCAGTAAATCCAGCTGCTCATAAAGACGAACCTGGGCTGCAATATCGCCTTCCTTCATAGCAACCTGAAGGTCGGCTTCCAACTGAGCTTTTCTTTCTGTGAGGGGGCGCAGGTGTGCCTGGATTCTTTCCCGCAGACGAGCGGTCTGCGCCCGAAGCTCAGCATCAGAAAGATCCCGCAAAGCAGCCACATGCTGATTGATCTGACTTACTATAGGCCTGAGCCGGGCTATATCGCGCTCCCGCTTACTGCCAAACAGGCGCAAAAGCCATTGGAGCATGCTAACGAAGGTACGGCAAAAGCCGCCACGATCCACTTCCCGAAAAGTAAAGGCCCGTCATAAATAACCGCCTGACACACCCTCCCGACCGTGGACGCTCCCTGCATCCCCAAGTGCCTGAAACCCTGTATTTTTACCCGCATGAAAATCTGGCTCTGGAGTACAGTGATGGGGGTTCTCGGGATAGGATGTCAGTCTTCCTCGACTCCCGGCAGCGCCTTTTATGAAGCGACTGAGACAGACACGCTGTCTGTCCTGCCCACAGCGGATGCTTCTCCCTGTGAGGCTGTCTGGAAAAGCCTCCCGACCCTGAGCCTCCCTTATGCGGCCAAACCTGCCACCGAGTCCCCGGAAAGTCGAGAACCTTTCCCCCCCTACCTGCAGTCCTGGCTCGCCGAAAAACTCGGCGCCGAAGACTACGAGCCCCTCTACACCCCCATCGGCCAGATCCGATACCCCAACTATACTCTGTGGCTTATTGAGACTATGGGAGCCGAAGGGGTCCACGTTTATGCCATCCTGGTAAGCCCTGACTGCCAGATCCACGATAAGCTAAAGGTAGCCAGCTTCGCAGGTAACCTGAGATATGTGAACACACTATCCACTACCTTTCACACGGATGGAACTTTTACCCTCAAGCAGGAGTATGGGGAATTTGACGAAAACTCTGCTGAGCTCAAGTTTGCCCACAGGTCGGTCAGGGAGGAGCGCTATCGCGTGGATCCCGAGCGGCGCAAGTTCGTGGCTCTATAGGCAGCCACCCCCGCCCTCTATAGAGAGAAAGGCAGGACCCATAAAAGTTTCCCCGTGAATAAAAAAGGCGTCAGCTCCGCTATTTCTGATAGAACACGCCTTAGTAAAGCGCCTTATCTTTGCCGCATGAGAACCTGGTTAGCTACACTGGTAGTCGGCATCCTGCTTCTGGGATGCAAGGCAAATGGCAGGAGAACTTCTTCCTCCGTTGAACGCACAGATAGCACCGTATCCTCTGAAGCCTCCCCGGACAGGGCACAAACCCCTACTCAGATTGAGAGTAATCAAAGTACGGAGACCACCCAGGAAACCCCGCGTCCCAAGTTAAACCCCGCTATCTGTAAGGACATCGAGAAAAAACTCAAGAACCTCTCTTTTCCTTACAAAGTAGAGATATCTATTCATGATCTTATGAGTCAGGAGCCTTTTCCGCCAGAGATACAATCAGAAATAAAATCAAAATCCAAGTCTTTGTATGAGGCTAGGGAACTCTATCCCATTGGTAAGTTGCGCTATCCGAAAGGTACCATCTGGCTAATCGGAGTGTCTGTTGACCCCACTCGAGCGGAGCATACGCCTTCCTCGTAGATGAAAACTGCCAGCTGCAGGATGAATTGTATGTGGCCAGCCATATATCATACATGTCCACTTCCACTGCCATGAACTCCTCGACCTATGCCGTCATTAAGGCGGACGGCACTATCACGATGGATGAAAGCTATGCCTCTTTATCTACTCATGATAACAGCTCGCATTCTGGCGGGTCTCAGCATCGCTATCGGGTGGATTTTGATAAGCGCCGGTTCGTGGCTCTATAGTCAGCCCCTGGACGCCCCCAGACCGTTTTACTGGGGGGGGAGCGTCGGGCTCGGTGGGGTGCACTTGTGGGCCCGACCGGCGCTGGCCGTGCGGTATCATCATACGTTCTTTCATTTTTCGCCGGTGCCGGGCTACGTCTCTCTGGGAGTATCGCAGGGTGGGATTGGCTACTTTCAGCCCAGAGAACGGCGGGATAGGCCCCTGTACGCAGCGCTTCACCTCCATCAGCGCTACTGGCCCCGAAAAGACCTGCGCGGCGATACCCGATTAATGATACTTTTTGGGATTCGGGTGTGGCTGGAGCCTTATTTGCAGCGCTTTTACCTGCAGGCGGGCCTGGGCGGTCAGGTCCACCGGGCGCGCCCCTACCCTACCCGCATCTTACCCACCGGTGAAATCCAGATTGGCGGCTTCTACCGGCCCCATAAATACACCCCTAAGCGGCTTCGGCGGGAAGGTCTCGACCAATGGTAGCCCGCTCCTCTACCCGACTCAACCGCACCCGCAGCATCCACAGCCACACCCCCAGCGCAATAAACCCCACCACCGAAATATAAAACACTATCCGATGCAAAGGACTGATATCCTCACTGCGAAACGCCGGGGTCCCTTCTGAGCCTGGATGCAATCCCCCCAGATACCTGGGTAATAGAAAAGTCAGGGGCCACACCAGAATCGCCGCCATGACATTATAAGCGGCGCTGAGCCGGGCTTTCAGACTCACATCCCGTATGCCCTGCCGCAAAAAGAAATAGGCCCCATACACCAGAAGGGCAATCAGCGCAAAGGTTTGCTTGGGGTCCCAGCCCCACCAGGCCTGCCAGTCCGAGTCCGGCAGCGCCTCTGCCCACGTAACCCGCGACCACAAAATCCCCGTTAGTAGCCCCAGAACCCCGAAAAATACCGCCACCATCGCCGCTTCCCGCGCCCGCCGATCGCTCTCCATATTCCCCTTTATCAGGTGATGCCCGCTCCACCAGAGCGAAATCCCCATCAGCACATACATCGCAAACCACATGGGTACATGAAAAAAGATATTCCGATCCGTCATCCCCAGCCCTGGTATCTTCGGTAAAGGTAGCCAGAAGCCCAGCCCCAGCCCGAGTGTAACCCCCACCGTCGCTATAATTGCTGCGGCACGCATCCTGCAAAAGAAACAAATCCTGACTGCGCTATGTCCCTGCCTCCTTCCATCTTAGCTTTTCGCCCTGTTGCAACTTTCCTGCCTGTCCGCCCGTAGGTATAGTGTTATGAAAAAGCTACTTCTCATGGCGGTCCCCTTCATGGGGGTTGGGCTTGCCAAAAGCGAAGCAGTGGTGATGGAGCAAAAGACCCAGCTCGTAGAAGTCGTCAAGCTGGATCCCCGAAAAAGCTATCGGGCGAAACTGGCACGGCAGTATTTCGGGGGTGGTGGCGGTAGCTGCCGTAAGTGGAATCGTTTCTGTGGGCGATGAGGTTTTTGCGCCGTCCACCTGCGGCGGGCCGGAAGGGGGTGGTCAGCCTATCCCCACCTAAGGGCTTCGCTAAGCCTCCCAGCCCGGAGTCAGAGCCCTCCAACCGACTCTACCTCAGGCAAAAGGGGCAGAGACCTGTCCTACCACAAAGCACTTTGCAGGTGGGCTTTCCCCAAAACGCTTACCTTTGCCCCGATGTCAAAAGTCAGTATCATCGGTGCGGGAAATGTCGGCGCCACCGCCGCCGATGTCATCGCACGATCCAACTTCTGTCATGAGGTTGTCCTCTTAGACATCAAGGAAGGCTTAGCGGAGGGAAAGGCCCTGGACATTGCCCAGACTTCTCCCCTTTTAGGTTTTGACACGAAGGTTCGTGGCGTAACGAACGATTACAGGGCCATAGCAGACTCGGATGTAGTGGTGGTTACTTCCGGGCGGCCGCGCAGTCCGGGCATGAGCCGGGATGACCTCGTTCATGTGAATGCCGAAATTATTAAATCTGTCATGGAGCCTGCGGTCTTTTATGCGCCGAATGCTATCTTCATTATCGTTACGAACCCCTTGGACACGATGGCGTATTATGCTTACAAGCTTTCGAAGCTTCCCTCGCAGCGGGTGATTGGGATGGCGGGGGTGCTGGACACGGCGCGGTATCGGTATTTCATTGCTCAGGAGCTGGGGTGTTCGGTACAGGATATTGAAGCCATGCTTTTAGGGGGGCATGGGGATACGATGGTGCCGCTGCCACGGTATTCTATGGTGGGGGGGATACCGGTTCAGCACCTGATTCCAAAAGACAGGCTGGATGCAATTATTGAAAGGACGAAGTTTGGCGGAGGGGAGATTACGAAGCTTATCGGCACTTCGGCGTGGTATGCGCCGGGCACGGCCGTAGCGCAGATGGTAGCCTCTATCCTTCTGGATCAGAAGCGCATACTGCCCTGCAGTGTGTATCTGAATGGACAGTACGACCTGCATGATATTTATATCGGCGTGCCCATCAAGCTCGGTAGAAACGGCGTAGAAGAAATTATTCAGCTCGGTCTCAATGACGAGGAGAAAGCGCTTCTGCACAGGTCAGCCGAGTCTGTGCGGTCCATGAATGCCGTGCTAAAGTTTTAGTACTTTTGCCCGCCATGAAAGGTCATTCCGGCAGTCAAAAGCGGTTCAAGATCACCGCCAGTGGCAAAATCCTGCATAAAGCTACGGGGCGTCGTCACAATTTCAGCTCCAAGCGGCTAAGTCGCAAGCGCGCGCTTCGGAAAGATCGGCTGGTAGGAGCCGCAGATATGCCACGAATCAAAATGTTACTTATCCACATGAAATAAGCCTATGCGTGCGAGAAATAGACCTGCTTCTCGGGAGCGTCGTCGCCGGGTGCTCCGCCAAGCTAAGGGCTACTGGGGCAAAAAGAAAAATGTTTTCCGCTTTGCGCATAATCAGCTCAAAAAGGGCTTAGTTTATGCTTATATCCATCGGCGTCGAAAGAAGCGAGAGTTTCGGCGTTTGTGGATTGTGCGTATTAATGCGGCGGCGCGGGCGCTGGGTATTACTTATAGTGAGCTGATGCGGCGTCTGAGGGCGGCAGGTATCCAGATAAATCGGAAGATGCTGGCGGATCTGGCGGTTACGCAGCCTGCGGCTTTTGAGGCGGTGGTTCGCTCGGTCCAGGCCGCATGAGCATAGCCCTCCTTTTTCCGGGGCAGGGGTCTCAGACGGTGGGGATGGGGCGGGTACTCTACGAAAAGAGTGCGCGCGCCCGAAAGCTCTTTGAGGAGGCAGAGGCTGTGCTGGGAATACCCCTGCGGCAGTATATGTTTGAGGGGCCGCCAGAAATGCTTAAGCGCACTTCTATTACGCAGCCGGCCCTGTATGTACATGGGTATGTGGTGGCAGTGGAGCGGGGCATAGAGCCGGCGGCGGTGGCGGGCCACTCGCTGGGAGAATTCACGGCGCTGGCAGTGGCAGGGGTATTTGAGTTTGTAGAGGGTCTACATCTGGTGAAGATCCGGGCCGAAGCCATGCAGGCCGCCTGCGACGAAAAGCCCGGCACCATGGCCGCCATCATCGGTCTGCCCAACGACGTCGTGGAGCGCCTCTGCCAGGAGATTACCGAAGGGGTCGTCGTCCCCGCAAACTATAACTCCCCCGGCCAGATCGTCGTCTCCGGTGATATCGCCGCCGTAGAGGCCCTCATCCCCAGAGCCAAAGCCGCCGGCGCCCGCCTGGCTAAAAAGTTAGAAGTCAATGGCGCTTTCCACTCTCCCCTCATGGCCTCCGCCAGAGAAAAATTAGCGGCGGCTATCGCCGCCACCCCTTTTCGGGCCCCCAGACATGCTATCTATCCCAATGTTACCGCACGAGCCACAAAAGACCCTCACCAGCTAAAAGAACTGCTTACCGAGCAGCTAACAGCCCCCGTCCGCTGGGCTCAAACTTTACAGAATATGTGGGAGGATGGCATTCGCACTTTTTACGAACTGGGACCGGGCAACGTCCTCGTGGGTTTAGTCAAACGAACCCTATCCGAGGCAGAAGCCGTAGCTTATGATGTGTAGGAATTTCTTACCTTCGTCTCGTTATGGCTAATCTTGCAGACCTGATCCAGAAAGCCCTCCAGAACCCCGATCTTCGCAAATCTATCAAAGGCATATTAGAACAAGCATTAGAAGAACTCAAAAATCCCACACTTCCCGACGATGAGCGTCAAAAGCTTTTAGAGCAGGCTGAAAAGCTAGCCAAAGAGTTTGGCGGCTAAATGGTGTCTTATTATTGGCAAAAACCGAACTTCTCAACCCTCAATAAAATCAAGTAAAGCTCTAAGAGGGAGTTAGTTCGCCTTTTTTGAGTAACGTACGGTCATGGAAAGGCTCAAAAAGTCCTCTGGAGCTATCCAAGAAGATCACCGAGAACCCACTTGAGATTGATTTTGGGGCGTGCCTGCTTGCAGGTTAGGGCAAAGGCCTGCTTTTAGGAGGGGGCTGGCTGGCCTCGGAATTCGGGGGCAGGGGCTCCCTCAGCGCGACCCGCCCCTTCGGAGCGGCCCTCTGCATCCCTCACATATAGCCCTTCACACCCACCCTCCAGAGAAGCGCCGCCCCGACCCTCTCTGTAAACTGGCCATGAACTGTCTTTTGGTGCTATCCCTTACCCCGGTCTCTCACCCCTGGTGAGGTAATTGCTCCTCCATCGCCTATTGGGAGTGGGATGGGTCACGGATTCTGGCCCATCTTCTGGCATGAGGGAGAGGGCGCCCGTGTCAGAAATCCTTGCTGAACCATGAGCGTTTTTAGTTTTTCTCTTTTCTTTGTGCCCGGGTGGAGAGCGGTACCCTCTTTTCTTTGCCCTCCTCTCCGGTCTCCCAGGGTCGTGTGGGCGCTAACCTTCTTCTTTATCTTCTTTTCTGGGGCATTAGCCCGGGCCGTACCTTCTTCAAGTATCTGCCGGATTCTAAATTGGCTCTCGTTGCGCTTCTGGTGTATAATGGGTGGCTGCTGTTCTTAGTATTTGCGTTTCTCAGGTGGCGGGAAAAACTCAGCGACCTGCTAAAAAATCGGCTTCTGTATGCGGGGGTTCTTCTGGTGCTTCTTGGGGTGGTTCTGCTGGGATACCCGGTCGCTGATGGGCTGAAGGTAAAAGGGCGGGGCTCGGACCAGGATGATTGCGTGATTCTGGGCGTGCAGCATCTTCTCAGGCTGGAAAATCCCTATCTTAGTCTCACCTACAGAGGTAACCCCTGCTCAACAGGCATGGGCGTCCTCCTGCCCTACATTCCCCTGGTAGCCCTCAACCTCTACGAAATTGGGTCAGTTCTCTTTTTCTCTCTCACGGTCTGGTATCTTTTCAACCGCTACGATCCCGCAGTAGCCGGGTTTTTCACCCTGACATTCATCACCAATCCCCTCTGCATGGAGCTCATGGTGGTAGGCTCCGATCTCTTTCTGGTTGGATTCTTTACTCTACTGGCGGCTTTGTACCTGGATCGTCATCTTGAGCGCTTGAACCTCCGATCTATTCTTTTGAGCTCCCTGCTGGTGGGGCTTGCAGCTTCCTCTCGCCTTCCCATGCTGGTGCTGATAGGGCTTTTTTCCATCCCCGTGATGCTCAAAACATGGCAAAAAGGAATATGGTTTCTGGCTCTTTGCTTAATTTTGGCCCTTGGTCCCAGTCTCCTGATTTATATACAGAATCCTGCTTCCTTTACGCCGCTTCACCTGATCAACAAAGCCCGTCTTTTCCTATCCCCAGCCGGAAAAATTGTCATCTCTGCCCTTATGCTGGTATTTTTTCTTCTGGCACTTCGGCTGTACCTGAAAAATCAAAACTCCCTTCTCAATACTGTATTATGGAGTCTGGCCCCTTTCTTTGGAGGTTTATGGATAGGCGGACTCATATATGTGGAGTATGACCTGGTCCAGCTGGAGCATTTTAACTACCTGATACCGATTCTTCCGCTGGTAGGGGCAGCCTGCCTGCTGGAACTGCATTCCTCTTCTTCCACCGGAAGGCCCCTATCCTCTATCTTCTACCGAGTCAGGGCAAAAAACACCTGATTGTGAATGATACCGAGCTGGGTCAAAAACTCTCTGAATGCCGACTACGTGTCTGGATAAGACTCAGGCCCCCCAGAAAACCCATAGCCAGTCTACAAAGGGATTATAGGCCGTTGAGGGGCATGGCCAAACCCCCTTCCCAAACCCTTCCCCCTCACGAGGGGGAAGGGCTGGGGTTGGGGGTTAAGGTAGTTTATAGCTCAGATTGGTATAACACCGTCCGCGCAATGCCAGATGCGGGGGAATGGTTCGGGCATTATGAAAAGACGATTCGAGGCTTATGATGCGGTGCGGGGGATTAGCTTTTGGAAGTGTTACTTCCTGTCTCTGTCTTTTCTATCAGGCGTTCGCTGAGCGGCTTCATTTCATAGCGAGGGATTTTGCATAGCCCCATCTTACTGAGCCGGTGCTCAAAAGTTACCCGGATGACGCCCAGCCCGTATCGTACACTGCGCAAAAAGTTTATAGAGGAAGCTTCTGGAAAATACCGCGTGGGGCAGCTTACCTCTCCAATCCGGAATCCCGCATAAATCACCTGAGAGAGAAACTCATTATCAAAGACGAAGTCATCGCTATTATGCTGCCAGGGGATTGCGAGGAGGACCTTTCTACTATAAGCGCGGTAGCCTGTGTGATATTCTGAGATTTTGGCGCCCAAGAGAAGGTTCTGAAAGAATGTAAGCAGTCGGTTTGCGATGTACTTATAAAGCGGCATACCGCCTTTCAGGGCAGTTCCTCCCAGGATACGAGATCCCAAGACCACATCATAGAGGCCTGAAGCAATCATGTAGGCCATGACGGGGAGGAGCCTGGGGGTGTATTGATAATCGGGATGAAGCATGATGATAATGTCAGCGCCGGTATCCAGGGCTGTTTGGTAACAGGTTTTTTGATTTCCGCCGTAGCCCCGGTTCTGGGAATGGACACGGATATGGTGGAGGTTCAGGGTGCGGGCGATAGCGACGGTATCGTCGCTACTGGCGTCATCAACGAGGATGATTTCATCGACGATATTTCGGTCGATTTCGGCGACGGTGCGGGCTAAGGTAGCAGCGGCGTTATAGGCGGGGAGGACGACGGCGACCTTCTGGCCGTTGATCACACTTCAAAGCGGATACCCTGAGCCAGGGGAAGCGTATTGCCATAGTTGATGGTGACGGTCTGGCGGCGCATGTAAGCTTTCCAGGCATCGGAGCCTGCTTCCCGGCCGCCCCCCGTTTCTTTTTCTCCGCCAAAGGCGCCGCCGATTTCTGCGCCTGAGGGGCCAATATTCACGTTGGCGATGCCGCAGTCGGATCCTGCGGGCCCTAAAAACTGCTCGGCTTCCCGAAGGCTATCCGTAAAGATGCTGGAAGAGAGCCCCTGTGGAACGGCATTCTGGAGGGCGATGGCTTCGTCCAGGCCCTGATAACGCATTACATAAAGGATGGGCGCAAAAGTTTCCTGCTGGACGATGGGCCAGTGATTCTGGGCTTCGACGATAGCGGGGACGACATAGGTACCGCTTTCGTAGCCGGGCCCGCTGAGGACTTCGCCACCGTAGAGAATGCGACCGCCTTCCGCTTTTACGGCGGCGAGGGCTTCCTGCATCATCTCCACGGCTGCCTTATCAATCAGAGGGCCAATAAGGGTATCGGGATTCAGGGGGTGTCCGATACCCTGGCGAGCCTGCTGATACACACTTATCAAGCGTTCGATGAAGTGTTCGTAAATGCTTTCGTGGAGGATGAGGCGCCGAAGGGAGGTACAGCGCTGCCCTGTGGTTCCCAATGCGGCGAAGGTTACAGCCCGAATGGCCAGGTCCAGGTTCGCATGGGGGGTTACGATGACGGCATTATTGCCGCCTAATTCCAGGAGGGTTCGGCCGAGGCGTTTGGCTACGGTCTGGGCTACGGAGCGTCCCATACGGATGGAGCCGGTAGCGGAGATGAGCGGCAGGCGGGGGTCTGCGGCCATTTGCTGGCCCAGGGTGGCATCTCCCACGACGAGGCTAAAAGTACCTTCCGGCACCTGGTAGGTTTCCATCACCTGCCGTAAAAGAGAAAAGATAGCCAGGGCGCTGAGGGGAGCTTTTTCGCTGGGCTTCCAGAGGACGGCATCGCCGCATACGGCGGCGATCAGGGCATTCCAGCTCCAGACGGCCACGGGAAAGTTAAAGGCCGTAATAACGCCTACGATGCCCAGAGGGTGCCACTGTTCGTAAAGGCGGTGCTGAGGGCGCTCAGAAGCCATCGTCAGACCATAAAGCTGCCGGGAAAGCCCCACCGCAAAATCCGCCATGTCAATCACCTCTTGCACTTCGCCAAGGGCTTCCTGATAGGTTTTGCCCATCTCGTAGCTCATGACTTTGGCCAGAGACTCCTTGTGCTGGCGAACCAGGTCGGCAAAGGCCCGGATGACTTCTCCCCGTTTGGGGGCAGGAATGAGCCGCCATTGATAAAAGGCTTCTACGGCCTTTTGGACGACCTTTTCGTAGGTGGCGGGGCCAACATGCTGCACCAGAGGCAAAGGCGCACCATCCGCAGGCGAATAGCGCTCAGGATAGGCGCCTTCGGCATCCGTGTAAGTTTCTCGGCCGGTGGTGGCTCCGGGATTTTTATCCCCCAGACCGAAAGGTTTCAGAAGGTCCAGCATCTTGACTTCTGTGGCAGGAGCATCCATGGGATACAAAGGTACGAGATTTTAGCGGGGGGCATTTTTGTACAGGTCCCAGGCGGCCAGGGGATCATGGGGAAGGTGGGCTTTCATTCGCGTATGCAGGTCATGAGGGTCCTGAGGCAGAGGCCAGTTCGTAGCTTCTGCAATCCAGGAGGGACGGTAAGCTATCAGCTGCCCGATGTCTGCGGCGGAAAGCACTCCCGACTCTCGGAGGTCCCCGGGAAGCTCCCGCCAGGTAACGATCTCTTCGGGATTGCGGGGCTGCTTCATCCAGAAGAGGTTCTGCGCTTGAATCCGAGCATACCAGAAGCCGCCCAGCCGGGCCATAATGTCCATCTTTCGAGGGTCCGGCAGGCCGTTTTCATCTAAGATACTTCTGTCAAGGTGAAGAAGGACTATTTCAGCAAGCACGAGCTGCCCGGCACCGGGATTGTCCCCAAGAGAGAGGATCTGGCGGATGCGGCATTCGGCCTGAACCGGCGTACCCGCTATGCGCGGCGGACGCACCCGCTCCGACGGAATCACCTCCAGGCCCGCCAGCGCTATCTCATCCACCATCGGCTCAAACTCCCCTGTGGTGATATTCATCTTATGGGCTAAATCAAAAGGCACCAGATGAATAACGGCTTCCGGAATAGACCGGACATTGCGAAGGGTATCTTTGACGCCCCCTGTGCGGGCGCTGGTACTCGGACTGAACCCTAAAATCGGCGGCTTACTGCTAAAAACCCCAAAGTAGCTGAAGGGCGCTAGATTCCGAATCCCCTGCTCATCAATGGTACTTACCCAGGCAATCGGACGGGGCAAAAAACTCCCAATCATGTACGGATGCCATTGCCTCAGGTCATGGTCATCAGGGTCAAAAGTCCGATAGGCACTCATAAAAGCTGTATTTTTATGATCTGGATGCGCTGACGATTGGCCTGGAGGACGGTCCACCGAAGGTCGTAAGCCTGCCAGGTTTCACCGGGTCTGGGGATGCGGCCCAGAGTCTCCACGATAAGGCCAGCCACCGTTACGGCGTTTTCGCTGGGGAGCAATAAACCTAACTTTTTATTTAGGGCATCTATTTCCCAGCGGGCATCTAAAATATAGGTACCCTGTCCCTCCTCCTTGAAAAGAAGTACGGATTGGTCGTGTTCATCCTGGATTTCGCCGAAAACTTCTTCTACCAGATCTTCGGTCGTAACCAGCCCCGCTAATCCCCCCCGAGCATCCACTACGATAGCGAGGCTGCGCTTCTGCTGCACCAGAACCTCCAATAACCTGGAAACCGGCATAGACTCCGGTACCGCAAAAACCTCCTGCAAAATGCTTCGCAGATCAGGCGGAGATTGTAAAAGCGCATGAATATACACATACCCCCGCACCTGATCCACATCGCCCTCGTATACCAGTAAGCGGGAATAGCCCGTTTTTTTGAGCAGTTCTATAGCTTCTGAGGGAGAAGCTGTGATGTCTATCATGGCGATTTCCTGTCGGGGAACCATAATGTCGCGGACAGGGGTTTCCCGCAGTTGAAGGGCATTGGCAAGGATTTCCCGGAACTCAGGTTCACCTGCCCGGGCAATCGTAGATAAGAGTACCGCCCGACCCGCAATCGTTTCAGGCGGGGAAGGAGAGATATTCTGGCGGCGAAAGAAAAACTCTATCAGGCGATACAATGGCTCTACGACCGGGAAGAGGAGCCAGTAACTTATGGTGAGCAGGGGCAGGAGCGCGGGTAAGAGCGTTTTGTGCCACCGATAACCGAGAATTTTGGGGAAATACTCGCCTGCGATAAAGAGAATGAGTGTACCTACCCCGGTTTCGAGCCAGAGGCGGTTGGAGGCCCCGATTGCAAGCAAGCCAGCCAGTAGCTCACTGAAAGCCCAGCCGAAACCGACAAGGGCAAGATTATTACCGATAAGAAGACTGATCAGGAGGCGGCGTGGAGCCCTGTGCAGAGGCTCAGAAAATCTCCATATTCTGCTATACTTTTTTCGGAATATAGACCACTCCGCAGATGATGTGCTAAAATAAGCTATCTCACTCCCTGAAAAGAATGCGCTGAGCAGGATAGCACTGAAAAAGATGAACAGCCAGATCATGGGACGGGGTTCTGAATGCGGCCCTGAATGCGGCGAAGTTTGTAGGAGCGGAAGTTATTGGTAGATTCGAGACCCCAGCCCCGTATTTCTTCTTTGGGGGTTTGAAGGCGGACCCAGCCCGGAGCCCAGAGACGCCCCGTACTGCGGTCCCACCATAGCTCATCCGTCTCCAGGGTTTCGCCGGCAGCGGTCGTCACGCGGATGGAGCGATACATTTTGAGGAATCCCGTTTGAGGAAGTAAGTAGGCTTCTTCACAGCGGAGGCGATTACTTCCTTTCTGGTCGGGGGCTGCCCATTCTGCCTCCACGTGTCCCTTCAAGATCCACCAGAGGGTATCCTGTCTGATTACCTGACGGAGCGTATCGGCTTTGATAAAGCCTCTGGCGCCGTCAGCACCCGCCCAGTTCAGGGTGTAAGCATGGGCCTCCTGGGCCGGAAAAGCTTTACGCAGAGCCTCCCAATCAGGGGGGAGCGGGGGTTTCCGGGAATTACAGCCCATAAGCACCACCAGAGAAGAAAGCCCCACATGCCCGTACCACCCCGTAAAGCCTGATTGACTCATGCGTACTAATGCCGGTTCATGCTTCTTCCCGGAAAGGCGACGCGCTCAAAACCGCCGACAGATATCCTACTTAGATTTAGCCTTAGCAGGCGACGGAGCGGTTTCCGGAGAGCGAGATGAAGATTCTGACTTAGGGGTAAGACCGTTAGCGCCTGTGGTAGAGGGTATCTGACCTATATCGCCGATCTGACAGGTAATGTGCAGGAGGGCGCCGCTATGGACCTCCAGCTTCTGGCTATGGATAGAGCCTTTTATCCGGGCCGAACCCGTAATTTCCACATGCTGCGCGTCACGAATCTCCCCTTCAAAAGCCCCCGCAATCAAAAGTTCCCGAGCCCGAAGCGTACCGAGAACCTGACCGGACTCCGCAATCACGAGACGATTCCCCACCGTGGCCTGTCCTGAGAATATCCCTTCAATCCGCAGATTTCCCGGAATCTGAAGGGTGCCCTCTACCTGAGCGCCCTCGCCAATGATCGAAAGGGAGTGATCGGTAGGCCCTTTCTCAGAGGAACCGTTTTTTCCCCATAGCGCCATTGGTCAAAAGTACAAACTTTTTATTTATCCAGACGCAGAATCCTCTGCATTTCGGCATGAACCTGCATGAGAGCGGTTTGAAATGGGTCGGGATTAAGCGCTCGCCACTTTTCTTTGAATTTTTCTACCCAGACCAGGGGGGGTGTTTGGAGGGGATTGTTCTCGGATAGGGTTTCCTGCAAAACGGCTAAAAGCTGCTGGCGTGCCTGTCGCAAGGCCCACCACACCCGGGGACCGGTATAGATTTGCTGGGCAGCGTTGTGCAGGTACTCCTCCTGCAAAACCTGGGCTATCACCTGTACCAGATCGGCCGTAGAACGAAACTGATGCGGCTGCAGCCGCGGTAAAAGATTATTGGGGTCGTTACGGTCTAAAAAGAGGGCCGCGCGTTCAAGCGCCTGCAGCCGCAGGGGCAGGGTCGCCTGTAAAACGTGCTGCGAGAGAAGTTTTTCTCTTTCGGCCGCTTCCCGTCGCCAGAAAAATATCAGAACCGCCCCCACCGATACAATCCCGCTCAGCGCCACAATCAGAAGGGCTATCCAGTCCGGACCATTCATAGTTGCTCAAAAAAAGCCAGGGCCCACTCACCGGCCTTTTCCCAGAAGGTGAAGTCATGGTAGGCGTGGGGCTCTTCCCGATACACGATGGGCAGGTCAGGGCGTTTGGTGGAGAGGTGTTGATAGAGGCGCCGGGAATGCTGACAGGGGACGATACGGTCTTTCTGACCGTGAGCGATAAAGAGAGGTACTTCAATGCGCTCGCTCAGCCGCAGGGGATTGTCGGTGTGATCCCAGCGGGGACCATAAGGACCGTACCATCCAGCGAGAAGCGGGTCTCTCGGGTCTAAATGCGGGTCAAAGTCGCCCGAGAGCGCCGCCCCGGCCCGAAACAACCGCCCCGTATGCGCTAATATCATCACCACCCCCCGCCCCCCCGTAGATAAACCCAAAAGATACGACCGCCCCGGCCACAAATAGTTTTTTTCTACGAGAGCAGGGAAGACCGTATCCAGAAGCGTGCGCAGAGTGGGATAAAGCCGCCAATCTGCCCGGGTTTCCGGAAAGACAGTAGAAGCATAAATACTTTTCCCCATTTCCAGGAGGATGAGCCTGTAACCTTTGCGCAGAGCGGTGGAGCAGATGCGGCTTGAATCGCACCAGCAGCGGCGAGAGTAGTTCCACCCGGGCAAAAGCACCAGCACCTGACGAGCCGGCTCTGCCGGCTCGCGTATCTCCACGGTACAGCGACCAATGGTTAGGGTCTGCGCCCAGGCCCAGCTCATAAGAAAAGACAAAAGGCCAGGGGCCTCTATCAGAAAGGGCTGCCTAATTGCGGAGGGGTTTGCCGGTTTGGAGCATGTGCTGGATACGCTCCAGGGTGCGACGCTCCCCGCATAACGACAGGAAAGCTTCCCGTTCAAGATCTAACAGGTAGCTTTCACTGACAAGCTGCGGGCCGGTGAGGTCACCGCCAGCCAAGACATACCCGATCTTCCGGGCAATATGGCGGTCGTAGGGGGTGATGTAGCCGGCGGCTTCCATCTGATAGAGAGAGGCTTCTACCCCGCCCAGAGCCGTGCGCCCCAGTACCCGAATAGGCTCAGGAATGGGCTGGCTATATCCGCTCTCCGCCAGAAATAGGGCATAGGCTTTGGCCTCTCGAAGCTGGCGCGCCTTATTGTAGGTGATTCGGGTCTGATAGGGTCGCAATAGACCGATTTTAATGGCCTCCAGAGCGGAAGTAGCGACTTTTCCGGTGGCGATGAGGGTGAGCATATCCCGGAAAAAGTTAATTTCCACATCGCCCTCCACATAGCGTTCGGCGATGCGGGCGGCCATTTCTTTGGTGCCGCCACCGGCAGGCAGGAGGCCGACTCCTACCTCTACAAGGCCAATGTAGGTTTCGGCAGCGGCCTGCACCCCATCAGCATGAAGCGTAAGCTCACAGCCCCCACCCAGCGTCAGACCATGCGGCGCTACAATTACCGGTATGGTACTGTATCGCGCCCGCAGAACCGTACGCTGGAATGCCCGCACCGCAAAGTCCAGCTCATCCCATTCCTGCTCCGCCGCCATCATGAAAATCATCGCTAAGTTCGCCCCCGCTGAAAAATTTTCACCCTGATTGCCGATAATAAGCGCTTCGTAATGCTTTTCGGCTATGTCAATGGCGCGTTGAATAGCGTCCAGCACCTCCCCACCCATGGTGTTCATTTTGGTGTGGAATTCCAGGCAAAGTACGCCATCGCCCAGATGAAAGAGCGACGCACCGGCATTTTTCCAGATGACCCGGTCGGTTCGCAAAGTATCCAGCGAGAGAAAGCGGTCCTGGCCGGGAACTTCTATGTAGGTTTCGCTCCGGGGGCTATAAACATAACGGCGACCATTCTCAATGCGGTAGAAGCGGGCAAAGCCCTTTTCTCGCATGCGATGGACCCACGGAGCCACTGTAAAGCCGTAATTGTCAATGGCATTCAGGCCCGCCTCCAACCCAATAGCATCCCACTTTTCAAAGGGTCCGAGCTTCCACGCAAAGCCTGCCCGCACCGCCTGGTCTATCGGATAAATCTCATCGGCAATCTCGGGAATGCGATGCGAAACATAGCTGAATAGCGCGGCCATATTTTCACGCAGAAGCTGGGCATACGGCTCATCCGACTGGGCAATGAGTTGAAGCCGCTTTTCTAAGTTATCTTCGGTTTTGAGCCGCTCTAAGAGGGGGGACCTGACTTTTTTCTGGGGCTGGTAGGTGAGGGTTTGCAGGTTCAGACTGAGGATTTCGCTCTGGCCATTGAGGCGCTGCTTGGTGTAGAAGCCTTTACCGGCTTTCTCGCCGAGGAGGCCGGCAGAGAGCATTTTTTCCAGGTACTCGGGCAGCCGGAAAGTTTCTCGGGCTTCGTCATTGGGGCAGTTTTCGTACAGGCCCCTGGCGACTTTGGCGAGGGTGTCCAGCCCCACCACATCGGCCGTCCGGAAGGTAGCCGACTTGGGATGGCCGATGGCAGGCCCGGTGAGTTTATCGACCTCTTCTACCGATAACTGATATTTAGGCAAGGCATGCAAAAGGTGCATGATAGCAAAGACGCCTACTCTATTTGCAATAAAAGCTGGCGTGTCTTTACACAACACCGTCTCTTTGCCGAGTTCCCGGCTGCCAAACTCCATGAGGAAGTGGATAACTTCGGGATCGGTATCCGGACCGGGAATGATTTCCAGAAGGGGCAGATAACGAGGGGGATTAAAGAAGTGCGTGCCGGCGAAATGCCGGCGAAAATCCTCACTGCGGCCCTCCGCCAGGAATCGGATGGGTATCCCCGAAGTATTCGTCGTAATGAGGGTAGCGGGCCTGCGATAAGCTTCTACTTTTTCATAGAGGGTACGCTTGATGTGAAGGTCTTCAGCAACGACTTCGATAACCCAGTCGGCATCGGCAATTTTGCTCAGATCATCTTCGAAGTTGCCCAGCGTGATGCGTTCCAGAATGCTTTCGTGGTAAAAGGGGGAAGGCGAAAGTTTTTTGGAGCGTTCAAAGAGTTCTCTTACGAGACGGTTACGCACTTCGGGGCTCTGGAGAGAGAGGCCTTTCTGAGTTTCTTCGGGGGTGAGGTCTTTGGGGACGATGTCCAAGAGGAGTACAGAAAAGCCGGTACCGGCGAAATGCATGGCGATTTGAGACCCCATGACGCCTGCCCCGAGTACAGCGACCTTTCGGATGCGGCGCTTGAGGGTGGTTGGCTTCTGGACGCTTTCCGCGACTAAAGTCATGCGACGAAGATACGAGCTTTTGGTGATTTGGAGAGAGTCGCCGTACATTTGTCCGGATATGCGCTTCCGATTTTACCCGCACGGCATACCTTTATCGGAGAGCCTTTCGGCTTATATGGAGAATCGGCTGGATCGCTTGTATCAAGATTTTGCCTTCATTACTGAGGGGGAGGTGTATCTGGAAGAGGTCGGAGAAGTCAAGCCGAATCGAGAGGTTCGGCTTCATGTCCGAATACCCGGAGAAGTCCTTCATGTGTCGGAGCGAGGGGAGAATTTCCAGGTTGCGTTTGACGCGGCGCTGGATCGGATTCGGCGGGGCCTGGTCAAGTATAAGGAGCGGCTTCGCTCATAGAGCGGGAAGGGCAGGCTGCAAAAGACCGGTAGCTAAGTGCAGAAGAAGGGCCGATTCGGTGCTCCGTGTCCCGATAAGGCCCTTCAGACGGGCATCCGTGTCATAAAGCGCCTGGATCGCCTGCTGAACCTCCTGAGGCGTGTAACGCCCATAAGCCACACTATAAGGCCTTGCCTGAAAAGCATACCGAAGTCCCAGATGCTGCTGAATAGCTTCCTGTGTTAGCCTTGTACCCCTGGCAAAAGATACATACAGAAGCTGCAAACGCTGATAAAACTGCTGTAGAGACCACAAAATGCTGGCCACCGGAAAGCTCCGGGTATCCTCTGCCATGTAAGCAAAAATTCGCCAGGCTAAGGGGCGATTTTTTTCAGCCAGAGCGTCTATAAGCCGATAGATGTTATACTGAGGGTGCAGGCCCAGCGCTTCGGCGATTTGAGCTGGCGTAAGTTCAATCCCCGACAGGGCCAGCATCTGAAGCGTCTGGTGTAGCAGTCTCAGGTCCTGGCCCACCGCTTCGGTGAGTAAAGAGATGCTCTCGGGGGAGAGATTGAGTTGCATGGATTTCGCCTGGCTTTCGAGCCAGGTAGCGATCTCTTTCTGGCGCAATCGGGCAAACTTCTCGTACTGAATGCCGTCTTGTCTGGGTAAGGATGGCTGAGCCTCCTGGTGAAAGTCTATGATGAGGTGGTTCGTGGGGGAGGGTTTTTGAAAGTAGGCTTCTAACGCCTGGAGCTCGGCTTTACCGAGCGTCTCGGCTTCCAGAAGGAGAATGACCTTGTACGGGGAGCCGAAAGCCATTTCGTAAAACTCGGTGATTCGAGCGGGCGCAAAGGCCTTTCCCCGTATCGTTTGCATAGCGAAGTCCCGGGGCAGGTCTTTGAGAAGCTCGTCTAAGAGGGCTTTTCGGCGGGCCGTACGCAAAAACTCTTCCTCCCCATATAGCACCCAGATCACGAGACAAATTTACCGATTGAGAGTCGGTCAGCGTTAGAAACGCCTTTCGCTTCGGTCCCGACCAATACCAATCTGAGTTATATACTATCTTAACCCCCAACCCCGACCCTTCCCCCTCGTGAGGGGGAAGGGTTTGGAAAGCGGGGCTCGGTCTTTCTCAGTTTCATAAACGAGCCTTGAGTCATCTTCTGGAATGATTTACTCGGGTCGTACTGAATCTGGCATAAGCAGACACGTGCAAACTTCACCGCTATATTTGAGTGACTCAATCGGGAGGCGACCTGCGAAGCTGCAAGAGATATGCCTGTAAATCCTTGTAGGGGGCAGGGAGAGAGGTATTTCTGCGGGTGGGGCCAGATTTCGGGAATAGATAGCCCTTTACGATTAGATAAGCATAGGTCGCTCCCAAAGGCACACTGAGAAGGAGGAGCTCAAGAAGTGCCATGAGAGGCGATAAGGTTTTTTGGACCCAGACCCAGGGCAGGACGAAGAGCACTTCCGCCTCCAGAAGCAGGAGCAGGGTGGCGAGCGGAAGAAAAGGCCAGCGCCAGCTCTGCCAGGCAGAACCCACAGGGACTTCCCCACACTCATAAGGGGTTGGAGCTTCTGGTGAGTCAGCAGGTGCCTTAGGCGCTAAAAGGCGCTGCAAAAGGTAGCCTCCCAGTCCGACCGCCAGACCAGCCGCCCCATAAACAAGAGTAACGAGGATTGCTTTCATGCTATTTGCACGCCGAAAACCTCTTCGAAAGCGCCGACAAGGGCGGCTTTGACCTCAGAAAGGGGAATAGAAGCTTCAAGCTCAGCCGCCATAGAGGTAACGCCTTTATCCCGGATGCCACAGGGAACGATAAAACTGAAGCCCTGGAGATCGGTATTGACATTGAGGGCGAAACCATGCATGGAAACCCAGCGGGAGAGTTTTACCCCCATGGCGGCGATTTTTCGGGGGGGCGAAAGTAGCCATACGCCCGTGTAGCCCGGTAGCCTTTCCCCTGCAAGTCCCCATCGGGCAATCGCCCGGATGATGACCTCTTCCAGGCTTCGCATGTACCAGCTAATGTCGCGTTTGTAGCGCTCCAGCCAGAGAATCGGATACCCCACTATCTGCCCCGGCGCATGATAAGTTACATCCCCCCCACGCTCTATCTCATAGATTTCAATGCCCCGGGCTTTGAGGAGAGGCCGGGGCAGGAGAAGGTTTTCGGCGTGAGCATTCCGGCCAAGCGTAATCACCGGCGGATGCTCGCAGAGAATGAACCGATCAAGCCACGCTTCAGGATTCGCCAGCGCGCTTTCCACATAGGTTTTCTGGCGGTCCCAGGCTTCCTTATAAGGGATCAAGCCCCAATCTTCCATCAGGACTTTGCGGTGCGCAGTTGAAGGAAAAGAAGCCATACCACACCTACCGTAATTGCACTGTCAGCAATGTTGAAGATAGGCCAGAGCGCCATATATTCCCCACCCCAGATAGGCACCCACGCGGGCACATACCCCTGCCAGATATCCACATAGATGAAGTCCACCACATGCCCCTGAAACCATCCCCCAGCATAATCGTTTAGAGAGGCGAAAATAACTCCATAAAAAAGGCGATCGATGAGATTACCAATGGCTCCGCCCATGATGAGGCCTCCCGGGATCGCATAAGCAGACTCATGAGAAGCCAGTCGCCATAGATAATAACCGATCCCGATACTGACCGTCAGCGCCAGCATCGTAAGTAAGAGCCTTGGCCAGAACCCCATAGGCCCCTCTTCAGGAAAAAGGCCTGCCAGCGAGAGACCAAAAGCCGCCCCCGGATTCTCTACAAAGTGAATTTTAAGCCAGCGGCCCAGAAGCGGAATTTCATATCCCAGAGGGAGATTCAGCTTGATGAGCACCTTGGTAAGCTGGTCCACTACCAAAGTAACTCCAGCCGCCCCCCAGAATCGTCGCTTTCCCATCAACTTCGCCTCTCCTTCACTTCTAAAAGCGTCTCAGCCACCGGTACGGCCAGAAGGCGCTCCCGGGGAATAAGCTTACCCGTGACTTTGCAAATGCCATAAGTGCCATTCTCTACGCGGATAAGTGCCCGTTGCAGCGCATCAATGTATTTGATGGTACGGGAGAGAAGCTGTTCAAGCTGAACTTTTTCAGCGTATTCGGCCCCCAGGTATTCACCGGTTCGGTATTGGTCTTCGGCCGCAGAAACTAAGTCCTGAAGCGTGGATTTGAGACGCTGGTATTCTTTCTGAGACTCTTCCAGCTTTTTCAGGATTAGCTCTTTGAATTCAGCCAGCTCTTCTGCTGTATAGCGAGTTTTTTCAGGCGTGCTCATAGGCTTTTGTGATATGAATTTGAACGGGAATGTTGTAAAGAGAAGAGGAAATTTCGGTCGCCTCCCAGGAAAGGGTGTCTGTCAGACACTCCGCCCGAATCACGTCTTTGTAGGGCCGAAGGCGCTCCACAAGCGCTTCTGAGGCCTGAAGGGTGAGATGGATCCGATCGGTAACTTCCAGGCCTTTATTTTTCCGCTCTATCTGGATGAGGTGAATCAATTCTCGCAGGATCCCCTCGGTCTCCAGCTCGGGCGTAAGACGGGTATCCAATGCAACTACAAGGCCCCCCTCAGCGGCATAAAGCCAGCCTGTCAATTCCTGGGTGCGGACCTCTAAGTCACTTAAGGCGAAGGGCTCGCCCTCCCAGGTAAGAAATCCAGCCTGAAGGATGGCAGTGATTTCTTTCTGGGAGAGATTCTGAAGGTAGGCGGAAAAGGCTTTGATTCGGGGACCGAGCAATTGTCCGAGGCGGCGATAATTCGGGCGAAGTTCGTAGCGCACTGCCTCGCTGTAATCATCCAGATAAGTGATGGACCTGACATTAACTTCGTCTAAGAGGATAGACTGGAGGGGATGGAGCCAGGCTTCGTAAGACTTGGGGAGGAGAATCTGGGGGAGGGGCTGTCGGACGCGGAGGCTGGTGCGTTTGCGCAGGCTGTGAATGAGGGAAGCGAGGCGGCGCACCCTGTCCATGGCTTCTTCTAAGGCCGGGTTTTGAAGCTCCGGACGAGGTACAGGGAAGTCGGCCTGGTGGACGGAAGTGGGGGCACCGCGCAGGGCCCGCCATAAAAGGTCCGCCGTAAAAGGAATGATAGGGGCCGCCAGTGCACAAACCCTCAAAAGGGTCTCTCTAAGCACCTGAAAGGCCGCCCACTTGTCAGCATCCTTTTCGCCCTTCCAGAAGCGGCGGCGATTGCGCCGCACATACCAGTTTGAAAGTTCTTCTATGACGAAGTTCTCTATGAGACGAGCTGCTTCGGTGGGATGGTAGTTATCGTAAGCTTCGGTGACAGCCCGCGTAAGGGACTCCACACGGGAATACAGCCATTGGTCCAGAAGAGTAAGGGTCTCAGGAGTGAAGGATGCCGTGTGAGGGCTGTAGCCATCTATTTCAGCATAAAGGGCGAAAAAGTCATAGACATTATAGAGAGTGGTGAAAAAGTCGCGAATTTTTTCGACAAGGCGCTTTTCGTCGAAGCGGACGTTTTCCCAGGGGGGCGCATTGGTGATGAGGTACCAGCGGACGGCGTCTGCGCCATAGCGGTCCATGAGTTCAAAAGGATCTACCACATTCCCCAGGCGCTTGGACATTTTGTTGCCATTTTTATCCAGGACGAGGCCATTAACCAGGACGCGTTTGTAAGCCACGCTGTCAAAGAGGGCCACCGCTATGGCATGGAGCGTGTAAAACCAGCCGCGGGTCTGGTCAATCCCTTCCGCAATAAAGTCCGCGGGGAACTGCTTGCGCCAGAGGTCCTGATTTTCAAAGGGATAGTGCCACTGGGCATACGGCATGGCCCCGGAATCAAACCATACATCTATAACGACGGGCTCGCGATACATGGGCGCACCGTTGGGAGCCCTGAGGACAATCTCATCCACAAAGGGACGATGCGGGTCAAAATCCGGATTATCGAGGGGATTTTGAGACATAAGGCCGGCCGAGATGGCCTCGTCTATGGCGTTTTTTAGCTCCTCAAAAGAGCCGATACAGCGTTCGTAGCGGCCGTCTTCCGTGCGCCAGATGGGAAGGGGAATCCCCCAGTAGCGCGTGCGGGAGAGATTCCAGTCTTCGACATTTTCCAGCCAGTTTCCAAAGCGGCCCTCACCGATAGAAGGGGGATACCACTGGATGGTTTTATTGAGGGCGGTGAGTTTCTCTCGAAGGGCCGACATCCGGATGAACCAGGCTTCTACCGGATAATAGAGGATAGGCTTATCTGTACGCCAGCAGTGGGGATAGTTGTGCTCGTATTTTTCGGTGCGAAAGACGAGTCCGCGGCTTTTGAGATGGGCGACGATGTCTTCGTCCACGCTCTGGTAATTGGGATCGTCGAGGTAGTTTTTGACATAGCGGCCGGCAAAGTCAGTAATGGCGGGGACGAACTTCCCCTCTTTATCCACGATGGGAGTGGGGAGACCATTTTCATCCTTTGCCATGATGGGCGAAATACCATGAAGGCGCGCTACCCGAAGGTCGTCGGCTCCAAAGGTGGGAGCGATATGTACGATTCCCGTTCCCTCTTCGGTGGATACAAAATCCCCCGGGATGATTCGCCAGGCATCCCCTTCGGGCTGGATATAAGTGAAAAGCGGCCGGTATCGGCGACCGATGAGGTGGTGCCCGGAGAAAGTTTGACGGATGCGGTAGGGGATTTGCCCGCGGCGCAGGTCTATGAGCGCCGGGTCCATAGCAAGCTGCTCACCCTCCGGAGAAAAGTATCTATTCAGGGCCGCCTGCGCAAGGATCACCCGCACAGGATTCCGGGTATAAGGCTGAAAGGTTTCTACTTCTGTGTAGGAGAGGTCAGGGTCTACGGCCAGGGCGGCGTTAGCGGGCAGGGTCCAGGGCGTGGTGGTCCAGGCAAGGTAAAAAAGATCGGACTCCTGAGCATCCTGAAACTGGACGGTGAGGGAAGGGTCCTTGACGGGACGATAAGCCCCCGGGAGGTTAAGCTCGTGCTGGCTGAGGGCGGTGCCGGCCGCCGGGGAGTAGGGTTGTATAGCATAGGATTTATACAGAAGCCCCCTGTCGTAAAACTGTTTCAGGAGGTACCAGACACTCTCGATGTACTTTGGATCGAAGGTAATGTAGGGGTCATCAAGACGGACCCAGTAACCCATGCGGCGGGTCAGCTCATCCCAGGCCTGCTTGTAACGCATGACGGCTTCCCGGCAGGCCCTGTTGTACTCTGCGATGGAGATTTTTGTGCCGATGTCGGCGCGTGTGAGGTTGAGTTCTTTTTCCACGCTGAGTTCTACGGGCAGACCATGTGTGTCCCATCCCGCACGGCGGAGGACATAGTGGCCCTTCATGGTTTGATAGCGGCACACGAGGTCCTTCAGGGTGCGAGAAAAGACATGATGAATGCCGGGCTTGCCATTGGCGGAGGGAGGACCTTCATAAAAGACAAAGGCGGGACGGCCCGCGCGTTTTGTAAGGGTCCGTTCAAAGGTGTTTTCCGCCTCCCACTGATGAAGGAGCTGCTTTTCCCACGCGGGGAGGTCCAGAGCCCCGAAGCGCTTCCACATGGATGGGCAAAGGTACAAAAGGACCGGGGGCTGAGCGGGATATCCGATGCGTATCGGTTTTCCAACACCACTTCTCTGATAAGAGCGAATCAGAGGCGCGCCTGTTTCCTCTTATCACATCGACTTGCATATCATGCTGTACGCCCTGTAAATAGAGGTGTAATGGATAGCATACAGCCATATGTATGGGGGGGATATAAAGAGGAGCCATACTAAGGCGCTAATCCCGGGAAAATAGCTAAAACAGGTTGGCATTTTCGCTTGCCAGGCCCTCTGCAGGGTGGGCATACCAGATAGACGCTTCATCTGGCACGAAGCTTGCGCCATAGGAGAAATGGTATGAAACCCTTTTACACCCTTTTCGCGGCGCTCTTAGTATTGAGCGCCCTGCGGGCGCAGACGCCCTGGACAAGTTGGAACATTTATCGAGACAGTACCGGTAATGGGGCCAACCCCGTCAGTGGGGGCCTGGTGTGTCCCAATGACACTTTATGGCTTGTCGTGGACACTACAGGTATGAGGGCCGCCGGCATCACAGGCTACAGGTGGGTAAGTGCATCCTCAGCCCCTAAGGTAGTTCACTGCACTGGCAGTCCGGATTGCCCGTCCAATTTACCGGCCTCTTTCCCGCTAAGTGGGGTGCGCAATATCCGAAAGATAGGTATCGAGCCCAATTTTTCTGGCGCCTTCCAGTCGTTTGCCCTTGTCACATACTACTCTAATGGAGACTCTGCCATTATCTCACAAGCCTACCAGACAAGGGGAGCAGGAGGAGTTGATTGGCAACTGCCTGACAGGGCCTGCGCAGGAAGTACCCTAAGCGGTCGTCTGGTATTCTCAGGGCATGTGGATAGCATTCATATCACTTACGGCTCCACCACCATTCGCAATCAAACCGACTTTACTGTTACGCTCCCATTGGGGAGTGGGGACTTCACCATAACAGCTACACTATATTTCTGTGGAAGCTCTAGGGACTATACACACACTATCAACTATTACCCTACCCCTCCTGCGGGCCCCCAGCCAGTAGTAAACCGAGTCTTGTTCTCTCCCTGTCCCAATACCCCTCTTGAGTTTGGGTTTGGATTTAATAATAATGCGTCTTTACCCTCAGGCTATACTAGCTTCGTATGGAAGGTCAACGGGAATTCAGTCGATCCCTCGAGCACCAGTCACCCCTTGAGCTATACATGGACCCCACCCGGTCCGGGCACTTATACAATCAGTTATGAAGCGAATTACCCGTGTGGGACCATGACGGGATCTACCACCTATACTGTCAACAATCCTCCGCCACCGAGCTGGTCTTCTGTGTCTGTATCTCCTAACTCTTACTGCCCTGGCATGGATGTAACTATCAATGCGCAAGCTGGTCCAGGTCTGCATACTCTCGATATCGGCAATGATGGATCAATAGAAGAGATGGGGACTAGGATATTTTACCAGGGTCCGATAGGTGCCATTCCACAAGGGGGTCTGCCTATTCGGATTCGCTTTGATAATGGATGTGGGGGTATCAAGGACACCCTCTTCTATTACAATCCTTCAACGGGGTCTGGGGTGGGTAGGGCTTCCATTTTATTAGAGCCCCCTAGTCCATTATGTGGTCAGGTCGTAGAGGCTCGATTGAATCTGACGAATTTTCCGGCGGACTCCATCCGCCAGGTACAATGGAGCTGGGATGGGACCAACTGGACCTCCCCCTCTAACAGTCTGACTGCCCTTCTCACAGCGCCCGCCACACGGGGTCCATGGACCCTTCACTGTCGATTTATGGCCAATTCCCCTGCGAACTGCCTTACACCACCTGCATCCCCGGTTGTTAGGCAGGTCCCTACCACATACCACCGACTTTACCTTGATCAGGCAACCTCTTTCTGTGCGGTCAGTGGGGGGGTAGTTCGGGTCGTACCTGATGGCGACCTGACGGAAATAGACTCTATCCGATACATACTCCCGAATGGCACCTCAGTAATCCTCTCACCCATGGATACCCTCGTCCTAACAGTACCCCCGGGTACTAGCGCTTACCCTATTACTTACTATGGCTATATCGCATGTGGATCGACTCGTCCGGAAACTTTTTTACTTATATCCTCTGGGAAACCATTTATCCACTCCTTACACGTCTATTCCTCACCTGTGTGTGCCGGCAGCTTAGTGAATGTAGAGGCGCTCTTCCTATATACTCAGACTGCGGACTCTGCCGTAGTGATCCTCTGGAACGGTCAGCGGGTTCCTATGACTGTTTCGCGGTTCTCGGCTCGTACCGAGTTTTCTGCTCCTATGGCACCTGGCTATTACAACCTGACTGTTATAGCCTATAACTGTGCCGGCACAGATACAGTAGTGAGTACTTTTCAGGTTACTGGTGGTAATGACGCCATAGCCAGCTTTACGGCACCTGCCAGTGCCTGTGTGGGTCAGCCTGTAACCTTCCAGCGAAACGGTACTAATGCCGGTATTCTATATGCATCCTGGAGTTTTGGGGATGGCCGTACCCGCCGGGATACTTCCATGAGGATAGTTCATACTTACACAGCTGCCGGTAACTATATCGTAACGCTCTCGATTCAGAGCCTGAGCTGCGACCTTTCTTACTTTTGGAAGAATATTCGGGTATATGATGCCCCGCCGACACTTTCGGGCTTGTCTGTTATTCCCAATGGCCTTACGATAAACTACGGCGTAGCCAGCGCTTCGGACTATGACCAGATTGTGTGGGACTTTGGCGATGGAAATACCGCCTCGGGCGTGCTGAGTGGGACGCACACTTATGCCTCCGCGGGTACCTACACCGTGCAAGTTCGGGCCATCAATGCCTGTGATAGGACCGAACTGAGTACAACGGTTTCGGTCACCACCGGTCTGCTGGATGGAGGTACGGGCACCTGGATCGTCTATCCCAATCCCACCCGACAGGAAGTATTCCTTACTCACCCCACCTATCAGGGCGATCTCCGGGTAGAGATCTATGACCTGACGGGCCGTCTGATACAGACGGAGACGCTCTCCTCGTATCCCGCTCGGGTGCGGTTGAGCCTTCCCAATGGTATCTACACTTTGCGCCTTATTTCCCGTGAAGGCATAGCCACCTCCAAGCTCCTCATAGAGTAAGTTATCCTCCCTGAGCCGAACTCACCGGTCTCAGCTCAGTCGGGGTGGCGTGCATCGCCACAGGTGATGCACGCCACCCCATTTGTAAACGAACCCCAAGTAGCCTCGCAGGCCAGAACAACTCACTCATCTTCTGTTTGGCTTTTTGAGACTGCAGAATCAGTTGGGGGACGCCTTCAAACTCAGAGGGGCCCGTGCTGCACCTCTCTACCACGATCTCAGGAATCGCTTGATCCAGAGAAGTGCAACACACTCTCTCATCATAACTTTGAAAGATGGACGTTCAACTGGTGGAATGCCCGCGAGACGCCTGGCAGAGCTATCCGAAAATCGTACCAACCGAAGTGAAGGTGGCTTATCTATCTGCCCTTTTGGAGGTGGGGTTTCATACGCTGGATGCGGGCTCTTTTGTTTCACCTAAGGTGGTGCCCCAGATGGCGGATACCGGTACGGTTTTTGACAGGCTGCCCTGGAAGGATTTCCCCCAAACGGGCCTTCTCGCCATCGTGGTCAATGAGAAAGGCCTCATGCAGGCTACAGCTCATCCGGCTGTGCGATATGTGGGATATCCCCTCTCGCTTTCAGAAACCTTTCAACAGCAGAACGCAAAGCAGACCGTTTCAGAGGCCAAGGCTTTTGTGCCAAAGGTGGTAGAAGCCTGTGCGGCCCACAGCAAAGTGCCCGTGGTATATCTCTCTATGGGTTTTGGAAATCCGTATGGGGAGCCCTATACCCCTGAAATGGTAGTTGAAATGGGGCTTTACCTGCGAGAGGCGGGTGTGCCTATCATTTCACTGGCGGACACGGTGGGCATAGCGACACCAGAGGAGGTTCTCAGGACCTGCGAAAAGGCAGTAGCTTCAGTCTCTGATGTAGTATGGGGGGTTCATCTCCATGCCCACCCAGACCATGCCTTTGCTAAGATAGAGGCGGCCTGGAAAGCGGGGATTCGACGATATGACAGCGCCCTGGGCGGTTATGGGGGGTGCCCCTTTGCGGGAACTCCCCTGGTCTCTAATCTCCGAACCGAAACGCTCATTCGCTTTCTTGAGGGCCGGCTACCTCGCCTGCCCATAAACTTAGAGGCCTTAACCCGAGCTCAGACACTACTTTTACAAGCTTTTCCTGCCTGAGGCGAAACGGCCTGTTTAGGGTTTGGGCGTGTCCCTCGCAGGACAGACTCAAAGCCTGCCCCTACGAGGGGTTGGGCTGGCTCCGGGGTTCGGGGTCAACAGTCTCCTTGGGGGCCGCCCTACGCATCCCCCACGCAAAGCTCCTATCCTGACCTGCTCCCCAGAGGAGAACGGGATTCCGCCCCCGACGTGCCCGCCGCCCTACCCCTCTCCATAAACGAACCCTGAACCGTCTTCTGGGATAACGAGCCCTATCACCTTTCGCAGGCATTTCACAGGTGTTTTGCGCATGAGTTAGGGGTCTGGGGCACAGGGGTGGTATGCAGGATGCTATACTTCTCATTCGGCCTCATACAGGCGGTATGGCATTCGGTGGGGAGGGGTTGGTACTGCTCAAACACAGTCGACTCCTGAAATTGTTTTATTTTTATCTCATGCTTACCGTAAGTGCGCGAGCGGCGGCTCGCATCCGGGAGATTCAAGCGATGGAGAACCATCCTCTCCCTCGCATTCGCATAGAGGTCAAAGCCGGTGGCTGTTCCGGGCTCACCTACGATTTATCTTTTGCCGAAGTCCAGGGGGCTGAAGAAATCTTATTCACATCGGAAGGGATTGAGGTGCTCGTCCCTAAAAAAAGTCTCCTCTATCTCGTCGGCACGGAGTTAGATTACTCGGATGGGATAGAAGGGAAAGGCTTCCACTTTCGTAATCCAAACGCTACCCGGACTTGTGCCTGTGGAACAAGCTTTGCCGTATAATGAAGTATGGAGCGACTGCGTCCCGGGTGGTTCCTCCAGGGCCTTTGGGATGAAGAGTATCAGCGTTATCGGCTCCTGGCTTACCTTCAAAAGGTTCGTCGGGCATTTCTCGCTCAGCGCCTTTACCCTCCACTCACCGATCTCATCGATAGCTACGAAGAGCTACTTGTGCTCGCTCAGGCTCGTCAAGCTACAGCTGCAATAGATACTCCGGATGACATCCTTTACCGTATCGTGCAGTTTGCCCTCCCCAAACTGGAAGAAGGCATCCAGGAGGGACAGGAGATCTATAACCTCATAGAGCAGCAGATCCAGGTTGAAGTAATCGGCATCGTTCCCATCTATAAAGCCGAAGGGTATGTATTCCTTCGAAGAGGTGCTGAAAAAATCGTTCGAGCTTATTACTACGAAATACGACCCCTTCAAGATAAAGAGGGGTATGTGGGTATACGGTTAGATCCTGTAGATGAATTTACCTTCTCCATGCTATCCATCCCCCCGATTGCCCTGCGCGAAAAGCTTCTACAGGCGCACAAAAAGCTTCCCACACCCCTCACCATCGCTGTCGAGAGCCCTCTGGAAGTCCCCCTTCAGGAAACCCTCCTCCCTATCATCAAGCGCAACCTGCCCAGCTGGATAGCCAATCTCCCCCATCATGGAATAGCCTGAACGCGCAGACTATTCACCTGTATCTGCTTTATCAATCTAAGCCAAAATCTACCCAAGGGTGATTGGGTTCTCCCTGTTTCTGGCCCCTGCTTCTCTCTTGAGGCAGAAGAATCAGAAGTAGTTGCCAATCTGAGTCAAAAACTCTCTGAACAGAGGTCGGCCTCTCACTACGAATTCAAGGCCTCGGGGCTTGAATATCCACTCTGAAAAGAAATTATAATACCAAACTGAGTTATACACTATCTTAACCCTCAATAGCAGCCTTTCCCCCTCATGAGGGGGAAGGGTTTGGGATGGGGGTTCTGGTAATGCCACTCAACAGCCTATAATCCCTTTGTAGCATAGCTATAATGGTTTTCCGGGGGGCCTGAGCTTTATCCAGACACTCAGTCGGCATTCAGAGAGTTTTTGGCTCAGATTGGTATAAGACCCCAAACAACGTAAAAACAAACCTCGCCCTGTACACCGTAATCGCTTAGGGCTTTGCGTACCTGTAGGAGAAGTTTATATTCTGCCCGGGTGCTAAAACCACTTCCCAGGATAAAAGATACAGAGAATCTCGCCTTTCGACCCGAGCTAAGCCTGTTTCTGAGAGTCGACATTCGCCTGGTACAGGTTTCTCTACCCGGAGAGAGATAGACTCTGAGAAGGGATTGGTTACTCGTAAAGTACCCACTGTGGTAGGAGAAGCCTTACGATCTAACTTTTGGGGCACTTCATGAAGGGTGGCTCGCAGGGGGACTGGATCCGGATAGGGAATACGAAGAGAGGGCCCAATATCTGAAAAAAAGGCCATACAGGTTCCACTTCGAAACCGGATATAGCTTTCGCCCGGTGGTAAGTGAAAGGCTTCCTCGGAGAATAGGTGAAGTATGCTCCGGGCTTCTACGACCATCATGCCGCTATCTGCAGGAAAAATTTTAGGCGGCAGAGAAAAAAGATAGATCTCCCGGCCTCTAAGGGTATATTCGGCAAGCCGCACCTGAAACTCCGCATAAGCAGGCCACCGGAAGCGCCCTATAGACCGGATGAAATTATCCTGTGCCTGTACCTCCAGATTTGTCTCATAAGCTTTGCCCCACATCGGAGGAATTCGTACCCAGGCCGTAAGCCTGTATGAGTCCCTCTCCAAAGGCTCAATAAAGTAAAAAAATCGCAGACTATCTACCAGATTTCCGCGGGTAATAAGAAAGACGGAATCAACTGATGAATTTTGAGGAGATATTTGTAAGCGAGTAGCGGGATAAGCGGAAGCTCCACCTGCCTGCGCTTCAAAGTAAAGACTTATCAAGTACTGGCGGCTTATCCAGTGGGTGCCCTGTGTCGTAGAGATAACGATATAGTTGCGAGTGTATTCCTGTAAGATTCCTTTGATTTCTTCCGGATCGCTCCCTGCGAGATAGGTGGCGGTAACGGAGAGGCCCAGAGGAATCCCAGACTCATTTGGGAGATTTGCTGAGAAGGGACCCCAGAGGGTGTCTGCTTCCATTGTCAAAGCTATAACCGGAGTTCGTGAAGAGGCGGAGAGATAAGTAAAGCGGCCCGGAAGGCGTACTTCGCAGGGGAGGTTGCTTCGACAGGAAACTTTCCAATGCGCTTCATAGGTGCCATCGGTGCGGACAATGAGTCGTTCCAGGGAGGCCTCCTGTGCCATAGCCCAGGCGAGGAAAAGCCATAGTTTTGCCATGAAAAGCAAAGATAATGCGCTGGGGATGGGTATGGGTACGACACCGGCGATTGAAGCCCCTGGCTTATGCATGGCCGTCGGAGATGCCGCTGGTAGTCGGCGGTCGCGTGCTGGTTCCTTTGGGCCGGGAGAATCGCCCCGTTATGGGTCTGGTTGGCGAAGCCGGTGATGGCTCTCCCCCATTCCCCTGGCCCAAGCTCATCGCAGAAGTTTTAGACGAAACCCCTATCTACAATGAGAAAGCCCTATCTTTTTTCCAGTGGCTGGCATTTTACTATATGACGGCCATGGGGGATGTGGTTTATTTAGCGTTGCCGGGCCGATCCGGGAAAATCGCCGACTGGGAAATAGAATGGCTTCTGGGGGCGAGCCCTCCTCAAAAATCTAAACGGACCTATGAGCGACTGCGAGGTTTGGGGGTGCGTCGCCTTCGGAAAGCCACCCGACTTCTGGGGCAGAGCCCCAAAAACCTCTACCAGACATTGCGCCGCTGGGAAAAGGAGAAACTCATACGGCTTCGGCCGATCCCCTGGCGGCCGCGACCCATCCAGCATGCCTTTGTAACGCTTGCGCCAGAATACACCTCTGAAACGGCCTTCCAGAAACTCTGGGAAAAGCTTCCAGAAAAAGCGCACTCCCACCTCCTGACGCTCCTGCAGGCGACCCTCGCGCAAAAACCCCTGACTTATTCCGCCTTTTTGCGGCAGGCCGGGCAAATCGCGAAGCATTTGCTAAATAAAGAGATTGCCCTCAAGGTGCCTGTGCGTGCTTACTACGAAATGCTTTATGCCCGGCCGCAGGTGCCCTATACATTGACCCCTGCTCAGGAAAAGGCTCTCCAGAATATCCTCACCCATCTGGAAAGCCCGAATCCTAAACCCGTACTCTTACATGGCATTACCGCCAGCGGAAAAACCTTCGTTTATATGGAAGTTATCCGCCGCTATCTGCAAAAAGGCGTTCAGGTATTATACCTTTTGCCCGAAATAGCCCTTACCAAACAGACTCTGGATCGGCTTCGGGGCACTTTCGGGGAGGGGATGGCGGTGTATCATAGCGGCTTATCGGAGGCAGAGCGTTTTCGGGTCTGGCGAGATGTGACGGAAGGTGCTGTAGATGTGGTGGTGGGCACGCGTTCGGCGTTGTTTCTGCCGTTTCAGCGGCTGGGGCTAATCATCGTGGATGAAGAGCATGAGCCTTCGTATGGGCAGGAAGGCCGGCCACCCCGTTATCAGGGGCGGGATAGCGCCATCTATTATGCGCATCTTCTCCGGATTCCCATTCTTTTGGGGTCAGCCACCCCTGCGATAGAGACCTATTACAACGCGCAGCAGGGGCGTTATCATCTGGTGTCGCTTTTACAGAAGGCTTTTCCCACGATGCCCCCCGAAGTGCGGATTGTGGATATGCGTCTGGAATTGAAGGAGCAGCTCAGTCAGGGGGTTTTTTCTTCGGTGCTTCTGGCGGCATTGGAGGAAGTACTTGCTCGGGGGCAGCAGGCGATTCTTTTCCGGAATCGTCGGGGGTATGCTCCAATAGTATGGTGTCCTACCTGCGGTTACCACTGGGAATGCCCTCACTGCGATATCACTTTGACCTTTCACAAGCGCTCGCAAAAGCTCCTGTGCCACTATTGTGGCTACCAGGAGGCAGCACCGATTCAGTGTAAAATCTGCGGAAGCGAGAGCGTGCGGTATGCCGGCGTAGGAACGGAGCGGATAGAGGAACAGCTTCAGCTTTTTTTGCCGAAGGCGCGGGTGCTGCGCCTGGACAAAGATACGGCGGGCTCACACCGGCACGAGGCGATCATTGCAGCATTTGAGCGGGGAGAAGGGGACATCCTGCTCGGCACGCAGATGGTGACCAAGGGCCTGGACTTTGAGCGGGTAACGCTCGTTGGCGTTTTGTATGCGGACAGCCTTCTGGCGCGGCCAGATTTTCGGGCAGAAGAGAGAGCTTATCAGCTGCTGGTACAGCTAATCGGGCGGGCAGGGCGTCGGGGACAAACCGGCCAGGTCATCATTCAAACTTTCCAGCCCCACTATCCCCTCTTTAGCGAACTGAATAAGCCTTACGAAGGATTTTATGAGCGTCTTCTTGAGGAGCGGCGTATCCATCACTATCCCCCTTTCGTACGGCTTATAGAAATCACCCTTGAGCATAGAGATCCGCGCCACTTAGAGCCGCAGGCCCATACTTTTCGACAGTGGCTCGGACAAATAAAAGAGGCCACAGAAATCTTAGGCCCCGTCTATGCGCCTGTCGCCCGCCTGGCACGCTCCTATCGCATGCAAATTCGCCTCAAACTTCCTCCCCGCTACCCTCTAAACCCCATACGTCAGCGGCTCTGGAACTTCGTGACTCATCATCAAGAAGCATGGGGCACACAGGCGGCCCGCATAAGTTTTCAGGTAGATCCCTGAAATGATACTACCAGAGCACCGTTTGGTAAACACTCAATTGCCCGATTCATTCCTCTCACCACATCCAACGCCACTCCAGGAGGACCTGCCGAACCGGCATGGGATAGCCACTTATTACCGCATAGGTCTGCCTGCTCCACCGAGAGAGATGAATCGTAAGCAGGCTATGGGAGAGCCGCCATTTCAGGCTCAAAGAGTGAAGCAGGTACGGGGGAAGTATGTTGAGTGCTCCAGATGCCAAGCTAATGGGGCGTTCGCTTACAAACTCGCCCTGATAGATGAGCGCCATACGCCCCAGATGTCGATTTATCCAGAGGGCGCCCACCCAGGGTGGCACATAGGGCAGAGGCCGTCCTGCCGTTACCGAAAAGTCCTGCGCCCGGGTGTAAGTGACTGACAGGTGAGCCTGGGTACGAAAGCTGGTGTAGTTCAGACGTATTTCCGCTGCTAAGCTCCGGACATAGCCCAGGTTATAGGCCTGCCATCGGACAGGGGAGAGGGGCACGGTAAGGATGCGGTCTTTTACCCAGGCGGCCGTGAGAGTACTCCGAAAAGACCATGCACCCCACTGATAACGCCCATACCCCTGCACCTGATAAAAGCGCTCGGGTCTCAGATCCCATCGCCCGTATCCTATCCAGTACCGTTCATACAGGGAAGGCCAACGCAGGCCCCGCATGCCCTCTATACCCCCGTATCTCCGTTCCACCTGAACGAGCGCTCCTACCTCCGGTCTGAAGCGCTCCAGCCAGCTCAGGCGACCCTCCCAGCGATAATTCCAGCCTCTCAGGGTCCCTTTACCCTGAAGCCAGACCCCCAGCTCCCCCTGCCGAATGCGATGCAAAGGGATGAAGCCCCTCCCTATCCGGGGACTCTGTAAGTGGTCTCCTGCTCCATATAAAAGGGTGGTTATCGTATGTCCTCCTCGGCTCCATTCCCGCCGCAGCATCCCCTGCATGCTATACTGGTATGTAGGCACCAGAAGCCCCAGATAGTCCCGATAAAGGAGTCTGCTGATATGGCTCTGGAGACCTATAGACCATTTGCCTTGATACCAGAAGGTGGGCATTATTTGCCATTCGCGCAGGTATTCGGGGGGCAGGCGTGGCCCCGTGAGACCTACCGGCCCGGGCACTTCCTGTTCACTACCAAAGCCCCAAAGCGTTGTCTCCCATCGGCCGCGATGCAAGGCGAGCCCCGCTCGCAAGAGACGATAGGCTGCCGACTCCATGCGACCCCTGATGGGGTCATCATAGGGATAGCGGTTAAGGGTGGAAAGGGCTCCGCCATACCAGATATAATGATTGTTTCCTGCGGCGGTTTCCATGGCGGCTTCGCCGTATCGGCCCAGGCGTCCCTCTCCCCACCTAAGCGATGGGCCCGGCCGAATCGCTAAGTCTATTCGACCTGCGCCCCCCGGATGATACCCTAACTCCCCACCCCCCGAAAAAGTTATCTCGGAAAAACCTCCCAGAAAATACGGTGCAATGTTCACTATGCCCAGTTGCGGCTGCCGGATCGGGAAGCCCTGGAAAGTGATAGCTGTGAAAGTGGGGGATAACCCTCGTAAAGAAACGGTTTTCAGGGCCCCTTCGCCTCCATAATCGCGTATGTACAGCCCTTCTACCTGCGAAAGCAGTTGAGATAGGTGAGTTCCTGTAACCTGCCATCCTCCCAGAGAATCTGCCCGCCATTCGTACACCCTCAGGGGACGCTCTCCTATGATTACTACGGGTGCTATTGCCCGGCTGGTATCCTCCTGCGTCCAAGCCGATGCTATACACAAAAGTAGCCGCCACCGCCACAGACAGCGACGGCCAATCGTAAAAGCTAAGCCAATAACCTTACACCAAGATTCGTATAACACCTTTCTTTTTAGGCGGCGTGAGGGATGCGGAGGGCCGCCCGAAGGGCGGGTCTCGCCAGAGGCGAGACGGAGCTTAGCGAACCCCGAAGCAGCCCGACCCCGAGCGCTGCGAGGGGGCACGCCCGAAAACAATTATCCCGCCAGATATGGCGCAAGCACCAGCGCCACAATCCCCGTGAGCTTTACAAGAATATTCATAGAAGGGCCGGAAGTATCCTTAAGCGGGTCTCCTACGGTATCGCCTGTTACAGCGGCTTTGTGAGGGTCAGAACCTTTGTAATAAGTTTCCTTACCAATGGTGACGCCTTTCTCAAAAGACTTTTTGGCATTATCCCAGGCGCCGCCGGCGTTACTCTGGAAAAGACCAAGGAGCACGCCACTTACCGTTACACCTGCCATGTAGCCGCCTAAAACCTCTGCACCAAAGCTCAGTCCGATCACGGCCGGTATCACCAGGGCCAGAGCCCCCGGCAAAACCATTTCCCGTAAAGCCGCCCGCGTAGAAATCTCCACGCACCGTTCGTAGTTGGGCTCGGCTTTGCCCTCCAAAAGTCCCCTGACTTCTCGAAACTGCCGGCGCACCTCCTGCACCATATCCATGGCGGCTCGTCCCACCGCCGATATGGCCATAGACGAAAACAGAAACGGCACCATCGCCCCTACCAGCAAGGCCGCCAGCACCGGAGCCCTGTAAATATCGATTCGGTCAATGCCCGCTACGCCTACATACGCAGCAAAGAGAGCCAGCGCGGTAAGCGCCGCAGAAGCAATCGCAAAACCTTTACCCATGGCGGCGGTCGTATTACCTACGGCATCCAGAATATCTGTCCGGCCCCGCACCTCATCAGGTAGATCAGACATTTCGGCGATCCCCCCGGCATTGTCTGCGATAGGTCCAAACGCATCTATGGTAAGCTGCATGGCCGTCGTACTCATCATGCCCGTCGCCGCAATAGCCACTCCATAAAGCCCCGCCAGATAGTACGCCCCTACAATGCCCGCCGCCATCACAATCGCCGGCACAGCCGTAGACTCCATCCCCACCGCCAAACCCCCTAAGATATTCGTGGCATGACCGGTAAGCGACTTTTGCGCAATCGTACGCACCGGTCGCTTACCCATTCCCGTGTAGTAGTCCGTAATCCAGCTCATCAGGGCCCCCACTATCAGCCCCACCACAATAGCCCCATAAACCTGATTCCTATTAAAGTTCTCGCCCCGCAGGGCCAGGCCTTCTGCGGGCAATACCCACTGCACCAGCGGATAGGCGGCCAAGACGGTCAGCAGGATGGCCCCCCAGTTGCCCAGGTTGAGCGCGCCCTGCACGCCCCTCGCATCCGCTCCTTCCCGGACCCGCACAAAAAAAGTCATCACTATGGAAAATAGCAGGCCCGTCCCGGCCAGAAGGAGCGGTAGCACCACAGGGCCCCAGCTCTGTAAGGACGCTACCATCTCCTGACCCAGCACCATCGTCGCCAGGATCGTCGCTACATACGAACCAAATAAATCAGCTCCCATGCCCGCGATATCCCCCACATTATCGCCCACATTATCGGCGATTACAGCGGGGTTGCGAGGGTCATCTTCGGGTATGCCGGCCTCAATTTTCCCCACTAAGTCGGCTCCCACATCCGCTGCTTTCGTGTAGATTCCCCCTCCGACCCGGGCAAATAGCGCTATGCTCTCCGCACCCAGCGAAAAGCCCGTTACCACTTCAATCACCCGTCGCAGCTCTGGCCCATACCAATCGCCCCTCAAAAACACCACCGAAAATAGCACAAACAGTCCTCCTAATCCCAGCACCGCCAGTGAGGCTACTCCTATTCCCATCACCGACCCCCCATGAAAGGCTATCTGAAATGCCCGGGCCAGAGAACTCCGGGCCGCCTGGGCCGTCCGAACATTGGCCTGCGTCGCCACCCGCATCCCAATATACCCCGCCAGCGCCGAAGTAAATGCCCCCACTAAAAACGCCACCCCTATCAGAGGATGGGACGAAACCTCTCCCTTTCCCGGCAAAGTCCCCAGGTACGCCAGCAATGCCGCCACGATCACCGCAAATACCGCAAGCACCCGCCACTCCGCCTTCAAAAACGCCAAAGCCCCCCGCGCAATATAGCTCGCTATAGCCCGCATCCGATCCTCACCAGCCTCCTGCAAACGCACCCAACGAATACGCCATAACACAAACAGAATGCCCACCAGACTCAAACCTAGAGGTACTATCACTTTCTCATTCATAACCGCCGCAAAGATAGGGCGTTTGCCAAGCAGAAACGGAATGGCTGTTGAGAAGCTAAATTCATCACGAATGCACCTGTACCTGAGCAAGGCTTAGCAATACTTTTGGGGCCTACCCTTCGCTTCGCTCGGTGTCAGGCCGCTTCGGAGACTCCTGCCAGAGTACCGCCACAAACCTGTGAAAGTGCCTGGGGCTGGCGTAGCAGCATCATACTTTTCGGACATTCCTTATCAATCCCCGCCCCCTCTATATCTCCCTGCTTCCCTATAAGCGAAGTTTCTGAAAGCCTACCTTAATCTGCGGATAGTCCCTGGCTTGGAACGCTCGTATAATACCCATTTGAGTTATGCCCTATCTTACCCCCCTCATACCAAACCCTTCCCCCTCGTGAGGGCTGATATTACCCCATGTATGTCAAAATTCTCTGATTACCAGATTATTATGCCGGCGATTCTTCCTCACTCACAAAATGTAGAGTCGGGCTGTGCTGA
>Ga0197142_1000401_pt1 | contig 39370 bp, 33 predicted proteins | sample GBS60_MetaG_FD_148614 | JGI IMG/M metagenome (GOLD analysis project Ga0197142, IMG submission 148614) | Sediment microbial communities from Great Boiling Springs, Gerlach, Nevada, United States - GBS 60_MetaG | ecosystem: Environmental > Aquatic > Thermal springs > Hot (42-90C) > Sediment...
GCTGTGTCGAGGTAATATGCACTGCTGAAGCCGCACTTCAGCAGTGCAAGACAACCAATTCCTGAAGAGAATATTCAGACACACCCTCATGTGTTGCAGCAGACCCTACTCTTCGCCGAGCAATTCGGCCATTACCGCCGCAAAAGCTTCACGCGATGGACGCAGACGATCTTCGGCGAGTGCAGCAATAGGCGTATTCCCGATACCCAACGTTTCAGCCAGGGTTGGCCGATGTTCGTTGAGATAGATGAGACCGGTCACAAACTCATTGGTGGATCGAGCCTGCTCGAGCAGTAAGAGCGCTGCACTGCGATCGGTCGGATCGTAATCACGGTTCAGTTTACGTAATCGAATGACCGGCCCATCGTGGAGCTGCACATCACGCACTTCACCCGGTTCGTACTCCACAGAAACCTCTTCGTAGTGAGGAACGAAGCTAATATCGTGGAGCGGTGATTCGTGCGTTTTACCGTAGGTATAGCTTTTCGTTGAACGGTCGTGGTTGTTGAATGTCACACACGGACTGATAATATCGATTACAGCCGCACCGTGAAAATGGAATGCAGCTTTAATCAGTTCGCGAACCTGCTTTGCGTCACCGGCAAACGAACGGGCGACAAAACCACATCCGGCCAGAATTGCCTCTGCGCAAATATCAATTGGCGGAAAATGATTTATCCCGGCGTGTTTCAACTCCTGACCTTCATCGGCTGTAGCCGAAAACTGGCCTTTCGTCAGCCCATAAACACCGTTATTTTCAACAATGTAGACCACAGGTACGTTACGGCGCAGCAGGTGAATGAATTGCCCTAAACCAATACTGGCCGTATCACCGTCACCACTAACGGCTAACGGACGCAGGGTATGGTTGGCGAGATGGGCTCCGGTAGTCACCGATGGCATCCGTCCGTGCAGCGAATTGAAGCCGTGAGAACGGCCCAGAAAGTAGGCGGCTGATTTGCTCGAACAGCCGATACCACTCATACGAATAACGGTGTGTGGTGGGAGTGACAACTCAAAAGCGGCGGCAATGATCTGGCTGGCGATTGAGTCGTGACCACAGCCAGCACAGAGGGTCGAAGGCGCACCACGATAATCGGCTTTGGTTAAGCCAATGGCATTTTGTGTCATAGTTCCTCCTGTCGGGCAGGATGTTCAGCATTACATGAGTCCACTGCAAAAACTCACCACGGAGCACACAGAGCACGCAGAGCGTCTAAGATTTATGAATAATAAGGATAATTTTTGGCCATTGGGCGCATGGAAGAAAAATGTTCACAACCCTATGTTCAATGAAAGATAAAATTATCTTTAGTCTCTGTGATCTCCGTGGTCTCTGTGGTGAGAAGATCACCTTTTTGCAGTGAAGTCATTACATCTTTCACCGAATAGCTTCAGAGTGTATCCCTTCGCCGACGACGAGGTTCATCATTGTCGCGAAACGCTCTCACATTCCGGTACCGACCAACAGTGATGACTCACGCATTTGTTCCAGGCAGTTGAGTACCTGATCGCGCACAAAGGGGGCTGTAAGCGGTAAACCATCACACCAGGCTACCGAACCGAGACGAGTGGCATAGGCCGGACAGTGCAGTTGTAGCAATTGCCGGAGTTGCCCATCGTGATTCTGCTCGACCACAACACAATGCTGGTGACGGGCGATAAACTCGGTGACCTCTGCACCAAACGGAAGGGCACGTATGCGCATACTGCTGGTCTGAATACCGGCAGCAGCCAGTAAGTCGCGCGCTTCGCTAATGGCTGGCGCCGTAGAGCCAAATCCGATCAGGCCAATGGTTGCCTGCGGGTTGATCTCAATCACCGGACGAGGCACAAGCCGCCGTGCTGTTTCATGTTTGCGCCAGAGACGAGCCATATTGCGTTGCCAGTCATCGGGACGTTCACTGTAGACATTGCGCTCATTGTGTCCGGTGCCACGGCTAAGCGTGGCTGCCAATGGGTGAGGATTTCCCGGCAGAGTCCGATACCCGATACCATCACCGTCAATGTCGGCAAAGCGAGCATAGGTCTTTAACCGTGCCAAATCCTCTGCGCTCAACACTTTACCGCGTTGGAGTGGTTGTTCGGGGTAGGGAAAGGGATGACTCATCCAGATGTTCATTCCCAGATCGAGATCACTCAGCACGAAGACCGGAGTTTGTAACTGTTCGGCCAGATCGAAGGCTATCTGCGCATCACTGAAGCACTCTTCCATCGTACCCGGCAACAGGATAACATGTCGGGTATCGCCGTGACCGAGATAGTAGACGGAAAGCAAATCACTTTGAGCGGTGCGGGTTGGCAAGCCGGTTGATGGCCCAACACGCTGGACATCCCAGATAACAGCAGGTATTTCGGCAAAGAAACCTAACCCGGCAAATTCAGTCATCAGCGAAATACCAGGCCCAGACGTGGCCGTCATCGCACGGGCGCCGGCCCAGCCAGCACCGATCACAATCCCAAGGGCTGCAATCTCGTCTTCAGCCTGAACAATCGCACAGGTTGCACCGTTGGTCGCTGGACGTAGGCGTGGTAAGTAGCTCTCTAAGGCCTCGATCAGGCTGCTCGACGGTGTAATCGGATACCAGGCAACCACACCAACACCGCCGGTCAACGCACCAATGGCAGCCGCGGTATTACCGTCGATCAGCATCATCCCGCGTGTCGCTTGCATACGATGCACACGGTACTTTCCGTGTGCGGGTGAAGGTTCGGCAGCAGCCCACGACTGCGCCGCCCGGATCACCGCTAGATTCAGCTCAACTGCCGATGGCCGACCACGAAACTGTTGCCGCAAAGCAGTCAGTAAAGCTGTTTCCTCAATGCCGAGCAATACCGCCAGCACACCCACATAAACCATGTTGGTCGCGTAAGGGCGCAGCCGTTGGTTGACACCCACCTGATCAAGAATGCGGCGCACCGGAATCGCAAGTGGGATGATGTCCGAGCGTTGCGGCTGCCATGGGCCGTCGGCAGGATAGAGACAGATGCCATCGGTTGGCAGTTGTGCCAGATCGTCATCGGCAGTGCGTGGATTAAACGCAACCAGAATCGGGGTAACCGCAGGACGAGCGATATAGCCAGCCTGACTGACCCGTAGTGTGTACCAGGTCGGTTCACCCTGAATGTTGGAGGGGAAGAGGTTCTTCCCAGAGACGGGCACACCCATCTGAAAGATGGCCCGCATGAGTACCATGTTGGCCGTTTGACTGCCAGAGCCATTCACGGTAGCCGCAGTGATGGCAAACTCATTTACAACTGGTTGGGGGGATTGCATAGCTTCCTCGCAAGACACTCGACGTTGAGCGATAGTGTCTATTATACGAGTGAAGGGTAGTTTGTGGCAAGGGGAGGAAAGAGGCTTTAGGAGGTTTCAGAGTTTTCCTGTTGGCGGGATATTAGAGGGGAGAGGAGTATGGCGTGAGTACGATGGATAGACTCCAAAATTGTCTGCCGTGCGTGCGGCGATGCGCAGCTTCCCGTTCCAACGGTGGCCTGCGGCTGCGATCCGGTTGTCTCGCCGATCATATCCGTTACAGTGCTGGAGGTCAATGGCTCTCTCTGAACCAGATCGGCAAGGACGAGTTGTCTCGCCGATCATACCCGTCACCACATTGTAGGGGCAGGTTCCAAACCTGCCCCAACGATCCGGCAATACCGCGCCCGATACGATGGCGCACACTCGGCAATGCCGCGCCCCAGCACGCGAGTCTCTAGCCCGCGCTTACAAACCACCGCATGTTACGGACGCCCTCTGTGCGTAGTGCTGATCTGACGTAGTGCTGATCTGACAGTGTGAAACTCATTTGTGAACTCCTTTTCGCTAGACATATACAGCAAAAGTATGTATAATGTGCAAAAGGTTGCAAGTAATGTCTAAGGGAGCATGCTATGCCCTACCGCATTCGTCGCCGGGCCCATGATCTGATCTGGGTGGTGATGGAGGATCATTTACATTTGTCTGAAGCGGAACGGTACTACCACGAAATGTGGCGCTTGCTCGATCAGTGTCCGAAGCCAACCGATTTGCTTGTCGATGGCCGACGTATCTCTGGTGCTGACCGTGGGGCCCGGCAGCGTACTGAGGCAATTGTGCATCATAAGCATTTAGGTCGGATCGCCTTCATTGTTGCCGAACACCATTTGCTTATCTTTGCGCCGCTCGTTCGCTTTGTCAGTGGCATTGGTTTATTTGCTACCGAACAGGAAGCACTGCGCTTTCTCGGTACCGTAATGGAGTACGGTGATTGACATTTGTTTGTCTCGATGGCGATAGCCTGTGCTTTTATGCACAGGCTTTGTTCGTTTCATGTTCAGATTGTATTTTGTGTCATATAATTGCATAATATATTCAGGACATCTGGGTCTATAGGCAAGGAGCAATGACGCTATGGGCCAGCCACTTGAGTTTGTGATGATACTCGGCTTACAGCGCTACAGTCAGGATTTTTTTCGTCGCGCTGAAGCTGAGGTTCGCAAAGAGGTTCCCGATTTTCGATTGCATATCTTTGAGGATCGTGATGTAACCACCCGTTCGGCAGAGGTGGAAGCGGCGATTGCCCGCTGCCGTTGTCTGATTCTCTCACTGATCACCCTGAATGAAACGGCGGAGGTGCTGATACCGATGGTCGAACGTCACGATCCGCCAGTTGTCTTTTCGTTTGAGGGGCTGCCGGAGGTGATGCGGCTGAACAAGGTTGGTTCGTACAACCTGAAGGCCGGTAAGGGGATGCCCAAACCGGTTCAGAACGTTGCCCGGCTGCTCGTCGGTGGTCGCGAAGAAGACGCTCTGTATGGCTACGTAAAATTGCAGAAGATTACTTCAAAGCTAATCAATTTTCTGCCCGGCAAGCGATTAAACGATTTTCGGAACTGGACAAATGTCAATAACTACTGGAATCATCGCAGTATTGCCAATGCAGCCAATATGTTTAAGCTCATTTTGCGTGAATATTGCGCAATGAGCCATCTGCACGTTGATCCGGTCGTTGAAATGCCAAATATGGGTTTTGCCCATCCTGATGCACCACGACTCTTTGCCAGTCCTGCCGAATATGAACGTTGGGAGAAGGAGCGCAACCGTGCGCGCAAAGGAGTGTCGCCACCATTGGGGACGGTGGCGCTCTTGTCATTCCGTGCTCATATCTTGTCCGGTGCTGATTATCATTACAAGATCGTGCACGCATTGGAAGCTGCCGGCTTGCGCGTCTTGCCGATCTTCGTGATGGGGATCGAGAGCCACATCGTGGTACGTGAGTGGCTCACCCGTATGAATGTTGATCTGGTGATCAATACAATGGGCTTCCCGCTCGTAGGCGGACCTGCCGGTTCAACGAAGGCCGGATTGACGGTTGATGTTGCCCGTGAGTTGCTAAGTAAACTCGATACGCCGTATATTGTGGCGCAGCCGTTATTCGTGCAAGATGAGGATGACTGGCGTGAGCGTGGTGTTGGTCCTCTACAGAGCACATTCCTCTTTAGTTTGCCTGAGATGGATGGTGCGGTAGCACCGATTGTCCTCGGTGGAATGCGCGGTAGTACGATCACCACGGTGCCTGACCGCCTCGAACGGTTGGCCCGCATAGCTCGTGGTTTTGTGCAGCTCCGTAAGAAGCCGAATCGCGACAAGAAGGTGGCAATTATTGTTTACAATTATCCACCTGGTCAAGGAAAGGTGGCTACTGCTGCCCTGCTCGATGTACCGGCAAGTTTGATCGCCATTCTTGATCGCCTGGCTGCGGAAGGTTATCAGGTAGGGCGCTACCCGCGTGATCCGGCAACCTTTGCCCGCTGTCTCGAAGGGCTGGTCAGTGATCAGCCATTGCCCCCCGGTCACCCGCCGGTAGTCGTTGGTATGAGTGCTGATCGGCAAGACTTCTATCGCTGGTTGCGTCCGAGCGACCAAGAGCGGATTAATGCCCGTTGGGGTGAATTCCCCGGTGATATTGCACCGCTGGGACGCGATAAGGTGCGGCTGGCAGGTACCCAAATTGGTAATGTCTTCATCGGCGTGCAGCCGGTGATTGGGATGCCCGGTGATCCAATGCGGTTGTTGTTTGATAAAGAGAACACACCTCACCACCAGTACGCGCTCTTCTATCGCTACCTCAGTGAGAGTTTCGGCGCTGATGCTATTATTCATCTTGGTATGCACGGCACTGCCGAATGGATGCCTGGCGTACAGTTAGGTGTTACCGACCGTTGCTGGCCCGACATTCTGCTCGGTGAGATCCCGAATTTCTACGTGTATCCGATTAATAATCCGGCGGAAGCCAATATTGCCAAGCGTCGTGGCTACAGCACGATCATCGGTCACGCCATCCCTCCGTATGGCCGCGCCGGTTTGTACCGTGAGTTGCAGGCTTTGTACGACTTGTTGACCGAATATCGCGAGCGGCCACCTGCGCTTGCAGATGATGATCAAAGTCCAGAAGCAGTCGCGATTATGCAGAAGATTGCACTGCTCAATCTCGACCAGGAGCTAGCACGCCAGCCCGGTGAGTCGTTCAGTCGCTTTGCATCGCGGGCGTATGCCTATCTGCGCGATTTGGCAGCGACGATGATCACGGATCGTTTGCACATCTTAGGGAGCGCACCACCTCCTGAAGAGCAGTTGACTTTAATCGTCGAAACGCTGAAGGTGCCGCGTGGTGAGCTGCCTGGTCTGGCCGATCTATTGTTGTCGGCGCGGAAATCTAGCCTGCGATACAGTGAAGTACTCACAAAGGCTCGCCAGGGTGATCCCGATGCGTTAGCCTTGCGCGAAGAGATTGAAACCCGTTGTACCGAACTGGTTCAGCAAACGGTATTTGGTCATCTAACGCCTGAGCAGGCTGCGCGTCAGGTTGGTTTATCTTCTAGTAATGAGTTGGCCGCATTGGTACACCATGGCCGGGCGCTTCTGGCTGCACTTCGCGACAACACTCAAGAGCTGGATTTTCTTATGCGCGGTCTGGCCGGGCGTTACATCCCCGCTGCCCCAGGTGGCGATATTATCCGCGATGGCGTCACCGTCTTGCCCACCGGTCGCAACATCCACAGTATGGATCCGTTCCGGATACCGTCCGACAGCGCCTACGAGCGTGGCCTTCGGATTGCCGAAACACTGATTGCTACCCATCGTGCCGAGACCGGCCAGTATCCAGAGACTATCGCGCAAGTGTTGTGGGGTCTCGATGCCATTAAAACGAAGGGCGAATCTATCGGGATTGTGCTAGGGTTGATCGGTGCCCGACCGATCAAGGATGGTCAGGGTAAAGTGGGCCGTTATGCGCTGATACCCCTAGCCGAATTGGGTCGGCCACGGATCGATGTGCTGATGACGGCGTCCGGTATCTTCCGCGACGTCTTTGCAGGCACGATGGATATGCTTGATCGGTTGGTACGGGAAGCGGCTGCTGCCGATGAACCGCCGGAGATGAATTACATCCGCAAGCACGTCCAGGAGATGATGGCTGCCGGGAAGAGCTTCGATCAGGCAACGGCGCGCATCTTTACCCAGGCTGCCGGTACTTACGGTACCGATGTCGATGAAGCTATCGAAGGAAGTGCCTGGGAGAAACGCGAAGAGTTGGAGGAACTGTTCATCAAGCGTAATGCTTACGCCTTTGGCGGGCGCCAAAATGGCGAAGCCCGGCCAGAGGTCTTGCGGGCGCTCCTTGGTACGGTGAGCCGTGTTGCCCAGGAGATTGATAGCGTCGAATACGGTTTGACCGATATGCAGCACTATTATGGTTATTCGGGCGCATTGAAGGCGGCTGCCGAACGGGCGACCGGTCAGCGGGTGCCGCTCAATTTTGTCGAGAGCTTTACGGCTGAAACGAAATTGCAAACCCTGGAACAGACCCTACGGGTTGAATACCGCACGAAGTTCCTCAATCCGAAGTGGTATGAGGGGATGTTGCGCCACGGACATAATGGCGCTGCCGAAATTGCCAGCCGGTTTACTTATATGCTAGGCTGGAGCGCAACGACCGACGCTGTTGATCAATGGGTGTACGATGAAGCAGCGCGGACGTTTGTCCTTGATGATGCAATGCGTACTCGCATCGAAGCACTCAATCCGGCTGCGGCGCGGAATATGGTGGGTCGCTTACTTGAAGCGAATGCGCGTGGCATGTGGCAGACCGACGAGGAGACATTGGAGCGGCTACGCGAGCTACACGCCGATCTGGAAGATCGGTTGGAGGGCATTACCGGTTAACCGTGAACGTGTATTTGAAGCCGCTCGTCACGTCCACGATGGATGCACCTAGTCAGTAGGGCACGGCATCGCCGTGCTCCTACCGGTAGGCGCATCGACCATCCACCCCGAATCGCCACCATCAGGTGCATCCCATAGCTATCGTACTGGCTGAGAGGGGTGTAACGGATGCCGATCCGACCGGTTGGTCTGGATAGCGGTGCATCGTGTTGTCGTCCTGCGTGGTGACTGCTGCGTTCTATCTTGGCACAGTGGCCATCGCTACCCCCGGCGCCGCTGCGGTCGCATCAGGACAGTGAGGGACGACCTTCATAGTTTGGACCGAGATACGTCGGATCGGCTTTTCAGAGCGAAAAGGGTAGGTTCCAGCTTCGCCTTACCATCCTCCTTCCGCTCTTGGTGTTGTAGCAGAAGGGGATATTAGAGGGGACGAATCCGTTCATCCTACCACCCCGCTTAGCTTTTCTCTTCCCTCATCATGCCCGTTAACCCACGGTAGAGAGCGTGTTTCCAACGCGCCCTCCGTGAGATGCTTCTTCCCAATGCCCACACGACGCGGGCTGGCAGCCTCGCGACAGAAACCGCTGAAAACTTATGCCTTCCGATGGTTCATGCTTGACAGATCGGCAAAAAGGTTGTAAACTCCAAACAGTTTGGTTTTTCAAACTATTTGGAGGTTAAAAGTGTATCACGAACTCGATCCTCCCTACACTGCCGAAGATGTCGCTGTGCTGTTCAATCTGGTGCATAGCGAACTGATGGGTCAGAGTATGGAAACGCTCTTACAGTTTCTTCAGCGTTCCAATCTCTCAATGCCCCGTCTGGTGTCGTTAATGTACATTCAACGTCAAGGCGTGACAACTGTCACTGCGTTGAGTGAACACCTCAATTTGGCGCTGGGTACCACTAGTCAGATGATTGATCAACTAGTGCAAGATGGACTGGTTGAACGACGTGAAGCAGCGCATGATCGCCGTCAAAAACAGATTACCCTGACACCTGCTGGCGAGACACTTGTCGCCGAGGCACGTCAGATCAGGTTGGCAGAGGCAAGTCGTCATTTGCGACAGTTACCACCAGCATTGATTGAACAACTGGGACAGGCGCTCAGTGCTGCCTGTCGGGAATGGAATCTGATAACCAAATCTTGAGGGGCATCTTTATGGCCACGACTACGACTCCCACAACGGTCACCACAACCCGCATTGATTACGCAGCTACGCTCGATCAACGGAGCAAAGTTCTCATCTTGGTTGGCGTATTACTCGGTCTGTTTCTCTCAGCGCTTGATCAAACCATTGTCTCTACGGCACTCCCCCGCATCGTTGCCGATCTGAAAGGTATCGAGTTGATCGGCTGGGTCTCGACCAGTTATCTGCTGGCTTCCACGGCTATGGTGCCGATCTACGGCAAACTGTCAGACATCTACGGGCGTAAATATGTCTTACTGTTTGGGATCACGGTCTTTCTACTCGGTTCGTTGTTATGCGGTCTCGCTGCCGATATGACGCAGTTGGTGTTCTTTCGTGGTTTGCAAGGGTTTGGCGCCGCTGCGCTCACTTCGACGGCATTTGCCATCCCTGCCGATCTCTTCGCGCCGGCAGAGCGTGCACGGTACCTCGGCTTGTTTGGGGCCGTATTTGGCTTGTCGAGCGTCATCGGGCCATTTATCGGCGGTCTGCTCACTGACAACCTGAGCTGGCACTGGGTCTTTTTCGTCAACTTACCGTTAGGGATAGTTGCCCTTGGCTTTATTGTCGCTAAATTGCCACGTTTGCATAGTGGTCTCAAGCCTGCAATTGACTATGCCGGTGCAGCAACGCTGCTGCTAACCGTGATTCCTTTCTTGCTGGCTCTCACGCTCGATAAGAATGACAATCCATGGACATCGCCGCTCATCTTGGGTCTGTTTGCGATCAGTGTGGTTGGGCTAGTGTTCTTTCTGCTGATTGAGCGACGGGCCGAATCACCGATTTTGCCACTCCATCTGTTTCGGATTCGCACGTTTACTTTGACTGCCCTGATTGGGGTGACAGTCGGTGCCACTCTTTTCGCGGCAATCTTCTTCCTTTCGCTCTATCTGGTTAATGTGTTAGGTGTCAGTGCCACGTCTGCCGGTACCACCCTTATCCCGCTCACCCTGAGTCTTGTGGTGGGGGCAATGGTCTCATCACAAATCGTGCAGCGCACTGGTCATTACAAGTGGGTCATCGTTGGTGGTATGGCCATTATCATTGGTGCCCTCTGGTGGTTGACAACCCTTACCCCCGACACGTCGATCTGGATGGTTCGGTTACGGATGATTGTGCTGGGGCTGGGGTTGGGACCATCGATGCCTATCCTTAATCTGGCAATGCAAAATGCGGTTCCACGTACCGATTTGGGGGCAGCAACCGCTAGTCGCCAGTTCTTCCAGCAAATTGGACAAGTAGTCGGTTCGGCTGTCTTTGGTGCAATCTTGACCGGTGTTCTCACTACGACTCTGAGTGCGAATCTAGCGCCGATCCAGGCTCAATTGCCACCTGAACTGGCAGCTCGCTTTGACAGCAGTGCGTTACGTAATGGTATGAGCGCCGAGAACGCAGGTGGCGAGCCGGTTGATCCGGCTGTCAAGATTGAGCAGGCAATTGCCGATCAATTTGCTGCCCGCCGCGAGGTGCTTTCACGGGCGTTGCGTGATGCCGATCCGGCGGCAATCGCAGCTTTGCGGAACGATCCGCAGTTCCCTGCGCAGCAAAAGGCGATGCTTGATATGATCAGCTCCCTACCAGCAGCAGCTCGCGAGCAGGCGTTGAGTCAGGTTTTAGCCCGCCTCGACGAGGCCGAGCAGACGGCACGTGCAGAAGGGCGGGCATTAGGGCAGCAAATCAGTGCGGCGTTGAAGGATGCCTTCACAACCAGTGTCACGACCATCTACTGGTACGCAGTCTGGATTGCACTGATTGGCTTCATCCTTGCCTTGTTCATTCCTGAATTGCCGCTCCAGCGTAGTTATGGTCAGGATTTGCCACCGATGATGGAGTAAGGCTGATCTGTCGGTATCCAGTTCTCCTTTCCTCACAACACAACCCTATTCGCCTCAACACCGTTTGAGGCGAATAGCTTTTTTCTTATAGTACCAATACTTGCCATATCAGGTATAATACGAACAAGGAATCGTATCCATATCTCTGTGAGGTGTCATCGTGACGACCCAGCGCACTCGTCGTGGTCGTGGCCGTAAACGGAGTTCAGCATTGACGGTACAGCGTCGGCTATGGCTTGTCAGCCGCTTTATCCGTGGCCCAGCAACTCCAACAGAGCTGATCGCCGATGCTCGGCGGGTGTTCAGTGAGTCGATCTATCCATCCAATGCCCTGGTTGCGCTTCGTCACGATTTCCACGCACTGCGGAATGAGTTTCTCTGTACTATTGAACGTCAATCTGATGGTAGGTATGCCCTGACCGACGTAGGACGCCTGACGCTACTGAATCTACCAGACGAGGAGTTAGAGGCGCTGGCTTTCCTCATATCATTTTTCAGTGAAGGGAGTTGGCCAGCGGCATTTCACGTGCGTTCATTATTTGAGCGGATCATTGCCCTGTTACCGTCTGAACAACGCTTGACGCTTCAGCAACGGCAGGTGTGGCAGATTGAGCTTCCCCAGAGTAGCACGACCATTGATCAAAAATTATTGACCCGCTTACGCCGGAATCTCCGACGCCATGCCATCCAGTTTCGCTACCGATCAAACTACAGCGACGAACTCGAATCACACCGCGTGGCGCCGGTACGTCTGTTTGTGCGTGATGGTCATACTTACCTTGAAGCCTACTGCTACAGTGCACCTCATCAGTCGATCATTGGTCAGTACATTCCTTACCGTGTTGACCGGATCGTTCCCGAATCGCTCCACGTTGAGCGGCGGGTGTTGCCCCCTGAGCTACCACCGCGCCGAACCTGGACGTTGCGGTACCGTTTGTCGCCGCAGGTGGCCCGGAACCGTGACATTTCGCTTTGGTTTCCGCAAAGTACGGTGACATACCACCCTGACGGTAGTGCCGAAATATGTGCTCAGACAAGTGATCTCTGGCAAGCCGAACAGATACTCCTGCGTTACCGTGAGCATTGTCAGGTGCTTGAGCCAGTAGAGTTGATCGAGCAGATACGAAAGACCATTGCTCGCATGCAAGAACTCTATCCATAGCCGGCTGAAGCGTGCTGCCAGAGAGCGATGGTATCTCTTCCATGAGTCCACTGCAAAAACTCACCACGGAGCACACAGAGCGTCTAAGATTTATGAATAAAAGGATAATTTTTGGCCATTGGGCGCATGGAAGAAAAATTTTTCACAACCCTATGTTCAATGAAAGATAAAATTATCTTTAGTCTCTGATCTCCGTGGTCTCTGTGGTGAGAAGTTCACCTTTTTGCAGTGAAGTCTTCCATTGTGCTTACCAGCCACAATGCCCGAACAGATGATGCGAATGCTCTTTTTCGTTGCGGTAGGTACGATGCGCGTGTGAACTATCGGCAGAGAAAGGCCAGGTAGAAGACAAGAATAATCACAATGCTTACTACAAGCAGGACTTTCGAGAAACGTGGCTGCAATTGCTGAAGCGACATACTACGTTGCAGCTCCGCAAGTTCAGCCTGAAGCGCAGCAAGATTTACCTGTCGACGTGCCACCAATGGTTCGCGCATCATGTTGATGAGACGCTGGAGGCTTGGCGGCAGTGTTTCCACCGCCAACAGGTCGTCGAGTACCTGAGCGAGGGCGAAGAAATCACTCCGCTCATCAATGGCTCCACCTCCGAGTTGTTCGGGTGGGGTATATCCAGGTCGGCCAATATCGGCCAGCTCCGGAACAACCTGACCGTGACGACGGCTGAGGCCGAAGTCGATGAGAGAAACATTACCGTCGTTTTTAACGATAATGTTTCGCGGATGCAGATCACCATGAACGATCCCATTTGCGTGCAAGATGCGGAGCACGTGACACAGGTTACGCGCAATTTGTAGCGCATCGGCTGGTCGACCGGCAGCCAGAATTGAGTCAAGTGTCTCACCGTCAAGGTAACTCTCCACGAAGAAGTATCTCGGTGGCTTTCCGGCTATCTTGCCCATAGTGATAAACTGCGGAAAGTATCGCTTTTTGTCGCTGTCTGGTGATAGCGCAGCGATCACCTTCGTCATCATGATCTCATGCAAAAATGCCCGGGCTGCTTTGTGTAGCGAGACACCACGCGACGCAGGCGCCAGCCACTTAATGACAACGAGTTGTTCTGTATCGTGGTCGAAGGCCAAATCGACGATACTGTGAGCGGTACGAGCCAACTGACGGATAACTTCGAACCGATCCCCGAACTGTTGGCTACTGGCGCGACAGTTCATCACGATCCCTCCAGGAGTATGGCCAATCTGTGTAATGAGGTCAACCCGGTAAAGGTGTATGTCTCATTGCCTACAGTGATGGTTAACGTTCCACTATCGGCAAGGGCTTCCAAAGGGTGACGATGAAGGTGATACTGACTGATATACACACGATCAATAATCTTGCGCGAGCCAAACGGAAATCCTTCATCGACAATAATGAGATGCGGGGTAATAGTGAGTGCAAACTGATATTCTCGAAGCCCTATGATAATCGCTGTGATGAGTGCCAATAAGCTAGCGACCGTGAAGCCGATAGCTACGCCGGGGAACGCAAACGATGGCTTCGTTGCCTGAAATGCCAGTGCTAACAGGCTCCCATGGAGGGCGGCGAGGCCCACGTAGTGCGGCAGACGCCGCAGCGGATGGCGACGGAACGTGGTCGGGGGGTACAGATGGGGGATCATTGCCATAGGTCCCTCCTTTGCCGATGGGCGTTGTATGAGTGTGTTCTGCCATCCTGAGGCTAACGAATAATCTGCCTACTGTCGAGCCAGGTTGATTCTAAGGTGTAAATCACCTCCTTTTTGCCATCATCTTTTGGGTATATAAGGGTATTGGTATTCTTACGAGTAGTATACGTAGAGTGCAATAGAAAGTCATCCATCAGAAGACTCATGATTCCTTATGTTGTGATCGTCAAATGGATCGTGCTTCGTCCCCACGATTCATGATGAAGAAATGCACGTAGATGCAGCAATTTGGCACTTGAAAACCGTAATAGCAGCTCCAAACGTTGGCAGGCAACACCGGCGTCTCCTCGATACGCTGAAACAGTGTTGCAACGGGTTCAGCGTTGGTGCTGCGAAGCACGTCTGGCGGCCCTCACCTTTCCCCTCGCCCCCACGGGGAGCGGAAGGGGAAGGTGGGGTGCGGGAGTGAACGAATATTGGCAAGCTCCCAAATGGTTGCACAGGTACGGTACGTGCCCGATGAGAAATCGTTTGATCAGGCTCTTAGCGCTATGTTTCTCGGGTTTGCATCCCTGGGTGTGCGGATACCATCCAGGACAGATCATGTGGGAGTGCGGTATCACCGTGTCGTTCTTCGTCATGGTGAATCTATTGGTTCCCCCGCTGAAGTAGGTTGAGAACTCACTGCTCCCAATATGGTGACGGTCACAGTGAGCGGGAGTCATCTTCCCCTGACAGTAGCCCGACTAGCCAGTTCATCTGTACCAGCGCTCATGGGGCGCGAGATGTCTGGTCGTGACACAGAAGCACAAGCAAAGATACCGCATAGAGTATCGCTGCGGATCGGGCTACCGTATCAAGAGCAGGATCACGCTCGTTTCCCGATGACAATAAGTTCTGATGTGAAAATATACACAAAATATATCCAAACAACATGATAAAAATATATGATAATTTTTTGTTGTGGTTTCTTAACTTTACTATCCTAAATGTCTGTTATATTTCAAGCATAATACCTTCCCGTAATACATTTCATAACCAACAAGAACCATCGTGCTCACATGTACATATCGGCTTGCCGATATTTCTCCATACCACACACGTTTCATACGGAGGTGCATCGGGTGAGGATGGAGAAGAGGGAGGGTATAGCGTGTGCAGGGTTGATCAAAATTAATCAAAAAGGAGTTATTGGCAATGGAAGCAGAGATGCAGGCATTTGTCGATTCGTTGCGTCACAATCTCACAGCCGAGGATGTGGTCAATCTCGAAGCGTGTATGGATTGTAAGATGTGCGGTGAGGCCTGTGCGTGGTATCTGGTTACCGGCGATGAAAAGCTGCATCCAACCCACAAAACTGGTTTGATCCGCCAGATTTACCGTCGGTACATGACCCTAGAGGGGCAGATCGGTGGTGCTCTCGGATTGGTGCCCACGCCAACCCTTGCCGATCTAAAGGAGAATATGCAGTACTTTTGGGCTTGTACTGCGTGTGGACGCTGTACCCTGGCCTGTCCTTCCGGGATCAGTATTCGCCGAATTGTGCGTCTTGCCCGTGCTGCTTATGCCGATTCCGGGTTGAGTTATGCTAATCCGACGATTCGTTCGATCATCGAAAATACTGATCGTCGTCGTCATAGTTTTGGCTTAACTGCCGCTCAAGTCCTCGGTCGAGTCGGTCTTTTTCTGCGTAGTGAGGGACTGGAAGCGCCGGTAAATGTTCAAAACGCCGAGTTTCTCTTTGTGTGTCCGGCAGCGGGCAATACAAAAATTCCCGATTACGGTATTAAACTTATCAAAATCCTTAATGCTGCTGGTGTGAGTTATACGATTTCACCCTATGTGATTGATACCGGCACTGAAATCGATCATATCGCTGTCCATCATAAACTTTCTAAGCAGATGTTAGAAGACTGGGAGCAAGAAGCGGATCGCCTGGGTGTTCAGAAGATTCTCCTGGTCGAATGTGGTTGTGATACTCGTACTCTCTATGCCGAGGCGTCTGAAACGCTTGGGCGCCCATTCCGCTATCCTATAGTGAGTGTTGACGCTTTAATGCTCGACCTGATCAAGCAGGGTCGATTGCCAATTGAGAAAACTCATCTGAAAGTAACGCTCCATGATCCATGTTATGCGACTCGTCTTTCTGGACTCGGTGACCTGTTCCGTGAATTGTTGAACCTGGTGACCGATAACTTTATCGAGATGACCCCTAACCGTGAATACAACTATTGTTGCAACGGTGGGGCCGGTGGTATGCGTTTGCCCGAAAATACCGCTACCCGGCGTAAAATCTCGGTGTTGAAGGCCAATCAGATTCGTGCTACCGGCGCCGATTTTGTTACCTCTCCCTGTGTGGTCTGTACGTTGTCGCTGGAAGACACCTGCCAGACCTACAAGTTGTCACCATCGGGCGATCGTATGGCATTGGTGCTCTTTGAAGTAGTGTATGCCGCGATGGAACCGGCACTGACTAAACTCGGTGAGCTAGATCGGATGCGGGTTCCGGCTGTGCTGCGTAACCGTGATCACGAATTCTTCATCGCGCACAGTGTCGAGGGGCAGATGATGCGGCTTATGCAGCAGCCAGATTTTCCAGAGCTGCTCGATTGGCTGGAACAAGACGACATTGTCAAGCGCTTTAGCAAAGACCATCCGCAAGTCTACGACGATATTCGGGCATTGCGCGAGATGGTGATGAATTGTGAGAATTGCGACTGAAGCGGTACCTCAGTGGATGCTTGAAAATGACCGGCTACGGAAGGAGAGAGCTATGATAGAGCTACTGAATATCGTTGCTCCGGTGGCGATGGCGATTTTCATCGTCGGTGTCGGGCTGCGTTTAGGGCGGTTTACGTGGGCTTTGGTGACGAAACGCCGTTTCCATGGTGTATCGCCTACGTTTGAGTCACCACCACCGCGTATGGGGGTCATTCCCGCCCTCTATGCTGTGCTGTTTGGGCCGTTTAACCATTTCTACAAGCGTGCCAATCCGGTGTGGGGTCGAGGTTACCTCTTTTACCACGTCGCGATCATCACTGAAGTGATCGGCTATACTATTTCAGCATTGATCGTTTTTGCTCATGTCATCGTTGGTCGTCCGGTTCCTGATGTGTCATTACATCTTGCTGAAAGCTTTAACTATTCGCCAGCGAATCTGCTCGCGATCATCTTCGGTAATGGTGAGCACTTACAGGCTCACTTTCTCTTCGGTGAGTTTGGCTCTCTCTTCATCGGGGTTACATGGATCGCAGTGGGTTTTGCCGTGGTCGGTAATTTGCACTTAATGGTAGCTTTGGTGCGGAAGTGGAGTGGCGCAGTGGTTGGTGATATCGATCGGGCAGCGCAGGGGATTCGTACCCCTGGTCGTTACGCCTGGGATCGGATCGTCGTGCGCACTATTATTTTCTGCATTATCTGGACAGAGCTGTTTGCCCGTTTACACCTCGTGCCCGGTATTGTCTATCTGCATGCTCTCCTTGGGCTGACACTGTTTGTACTTTTGCCGTTCACTTACCTGTTCCACATGGTCTATAACTTTCTGGCCGTTTTCTATGCCGTGCGTCGGCGTATGGCGCGGACAATTGCCTGATAATCGCGGTACAGGTGCAGAAAATTTCTGCGCCTGTACTGCCTGTGGCAATAGCGCAGTGTCGGAACGATGATATGCCTGCGCGGGGTGTAGGTGATATGAACTCCTGAATCGCCATTTCGGTAGGCCAAGGGATGAATGTGACCTGCTCGCATCCTGGGTTTCGTACAACTCTCTCCGCCTTCTCTGTAGCTCAGTGCGTTATACGGTATTGTCTAGATTGGCAGAGTAGATTGGCAGGGTAAATGAAAAGCTGCTACCTCTCCCCACAACACTCTGCACCCAGATCCGTCCTCCGTGTAGTTCGACCAACAGGCGGGTGATGTACAGCCCCAGACCGATGCCACTTTTTTGGCGGGTATTGCTGTTATCAACGCGCTGAAATCGCTCAAAAAGCTTTACCTGATCTTCAGGCGCGATACCGATCCCTTCATCGCGCACCACGATCAGCATCCATTGTCCGGGAGGATGATTCGTTGGTAAGTCATCCGCAGCAGCTTGCCGTACCGTAAGCTGAATTTCACTTCCTTCGGGGCTATACTTGATCGCGTTGCTCAACAAATTGAAAATGATCTGTTTCACCTTGTCATAGTCGGCAAAGACCGGCGGTAATGGTGTACGAACATCGATTAACAGTTTGTGATTCACCAGTTGCGTATGGAGTTGCATTGTCAGCTCTTCAATCACCTGCCAGAGGCCCACAGCATAGCGATTGAGCTTCACCACACCGGCTTCCAGTCGCGAAACATCGAGTAAGTCTTTCACCAGCTTGTATAGACGCTCAGCCTCGGTTGAAACCGTTATTAAGAATTCGCGCTGGCTTTCGCTGTCGAGGTCTTGCCGGTTCAAGAGGATTTCGGTGTAACCCAGAATTGAGGTGAGTGGGGTACGTAGTTCATGCGATACGATCCCGATAAACTCATTTTTGATCCGATCAGACTCTCGTTCCCGTGTGCGGTCGCTGACTACCCATAAGCGTCCGGTCAGTTGTTGTTGGCTGTCACGGGTGGGAACCGATAGCACATGCAATTCCTGATACGGTTGTCGGAGTTGAAGGGTTGTTTCCAAGACCTGATCGGGGTTGTGCTGACCAAGATCGCAAAATTCGCTGAGCCGGAACGGATCGTTGAGTCGCGTTAGCAGGTGCTCAACCAGATCAATACCGACGTAAAACGAAGGACGTTGTAGATGCGCGGTCATATTCCATACCTGATACCAGGCTGGGTTGGCGCGAATCACGCGCCCGTTGAGATCGAGCAGCGCCAGACCGATTGGTAGGCTACTGAAAACCTGTCCGAGATGGTATGACGTTTCATAAGCAGTCTGGTAAGACATTGCACGGGCCAGTGGTCGCGCGGTGCGTTCGCGCAGAGCGTCAATAAAAGCCAGAACTTCTTCGTTGAAGGTATTGGCCCGGTGGCTGTGGAGAATGAGCACCGCCAGCACTCGGTCATCGGCAATGATCGGTGCTGCCAGCTCAGCGCGAAAGAGCATAGTAGGGGGCAAGCCCGGCTCACGTCCGGCATCGCGAACCAGTAATGGACGCCGCATCTGCACTGCCTGTCCGGCCAGTCCTGTCTCCCAACTCCACCGCTGGCGTGGTAATGTGGGTAGCGCAGCGCCAGAGCGCTCTGTTTCATAGCCCTCGCACAAATGGAGTATCAGCTCACGCCGGTCGTGATCGACTAGGGCAATCGCTCCGGCTTCGGCGCCACTCCCCTCTAGCGCCCGGCGCAAGACGATCCCCGCCAATTCATGCAGGTTTATTGTGCGATCAAGCTGTTCGTTCAGAGCGATAATTTTCTGGCGCAGCGATGGATTGAGGGTCAGGCCAGGTGGCGTCTCACCGGCAAAGCGTGGCGTCGGCAATTGCGGTGAGCGCATTCCCTCCTGGGCAATGGCCGCTGCCAGCAGTGGTTTGAGTGACTCGATAAGCTCGCCGATCCGCCCTCCAAAGTGTCGTTGATCATTGCTTCGTAATTCGAGGATACCCCACAGCTTGCCTCCCCAGAAGATGGGTGCTCCTAGATAACCGGCGGAGATCACCGGCAGCCCTTCGAGAGATTGACCGGCACTGCCAAGGGCAATCGTTTTAACAACCGTTTTTCCGCCCAGGGCAACCGAACGGGTCAGACTATCGTCCCAGGGGTAGGCCCACGACTCCGGCGAGAAAATTTGCTGACGGGGTACTCCTGGTCGAGCCGCTTGTAACCAGCACGTCAACCGACCATCGCGGTAACGGGTAGCGATCCGCAATAATTCAAACAAACGATGAACACGCTGGGTTAGCGGCTGCTCCTCTTGCAAGAGACGAAAAGCCGCATTGAGCAGATGTAACAGACCGGTTGTCGGGTCATCGAGTTCGCGTGTCATTGTTGTGTATTGTAGTCAACCCGGAGTAGCTGTCAATTATCTCGTTATGTCCTTATGCTATGATATGCTATATCCATCGGCATAACGGTGGATTACTAAGGAGTCTAGTCATGTTTACGGCAATTGATCATATTGGCTTTGTCGTAGCCGATCTAGAAGCGGCCATCGATTTTTATCGTACTGCTTACGATGTGACGGAATGGGAACGGATCGAATTGCCTGAACGACATGCGGCAATTGGGGTTGCGCGATTTGGTGATGTTCTTATCGAGTTGATCGCTCCAACGAGTGATCAGGCGAGCTTTGCCCGTTTCTTGCGTGAAAAAGGCCCAGGGATGCACCATATCGCATATCGAGTTGATGATATACAAGCTGCATTGGCTACGCTCCAGGCGCGTGGTTTACCACTGATTGACCGTGAACCGCGTCCTGGCATCCACAACACGCTGGTAGCATTTGTTCATCCGAAAGCCGGTGGTCAGGGTGTCTTGGTGGAGCTGGTGCAGCACCGCAGGCCAGAATAATGCAAAGGTTCCTCCGCGGGGATGGGCGAAGATGATGCGCTCGCCCACCCCGCCAAGAATAGGACGTTCAGCACTGATATTGGGAGCAGAATGTATGACAGATAGCAGTAGCGAGGATCGCCGCCTGCTGGTGAGCATGAGCATCGGTCAGACCGCGTATGCAGCATGGGCCCGTCAGGCACGTCGCGAACGTTTCTTTAACATTGCACGGCTGCTAGAAGCTTCGGCAGCAGTGAAGCAGGTTCGAGCCGAGCACGCACTCCATCGTTTAGGAGAGGTATCCAGGACGATAGCCAACATTGATCGAGCGCTAGCCGGTCTAGAGCCGGAGGCTGTAGCGACCGGTCCGGTCACCGGTACCAGCCCATTTCAACGTGAGCTACTCGAACGAGCGGTGCGCGCACTTGCCGCCGGTCGTGATCTTACCTACACTGAATTAGGCGATCTCTTCGTGTGCAGCACATGCGGTCATCTCATGGAAGGTGAGCCGCCGCCATTCTGCCCCGAATGCGGTACAGTCCGTGAGGGTTTTCTCGGTTTCCGCATCGTTGATGGTATGGGAACATTAGGGCCATCTACGATTGTGCGTCGTCTGGAACAGGGGATGCGTACTGTTCAGGATTTGGTAGATGGTCTGACGGAAGAGCAACTGTCAACGCCGGTAAACGGCCTTCCTGCCTTTAAGGATCTGATCGGTCACCTGATCGATATGGATATCGTGTTTCGTGAACGGGCATGGATGATTCTCGAGACGAATCAACCCAAACTGTCTTCTGCCCACCCGCCAACCCTCAAGCACGCGGTGAAATATCGTACCGTACCTATCGATGATCTCCTCGAACAGTACATTTCGAGCCGTCAGCAGACGTTAAATCTGTTGCGCGGTTTAACTCAGGCGGCGTGGCAGCGAATCGGCTTCCACGAAATCTTCGGCCCTATACCACTCTTACATCAGGGGAATTGGGTGGTTTCGCACGAGCAGGGGCACCTGATTGAATTAGCTCAGATGCGACACAATCTCTTGCACAAGGGTAATCAGGGGGCTACGGTAGTCTATGAGGTATTCAACTCGTAAAAATGGGAAGGGCAGATTCGTATCCGTCCTTCCCTGGGGCATTGGCTCACGTCAAATCTAGCCCACTCAGGCTATCGTAGAGCACATCGAGGTTCTCTAGCGCCAGACCGGTACCAATAGCAACACACGAAGCCGGTTGATCGGCGACGTAACAGGGTACGCCGGTGACCTCGGTTAGCAAATCGTTGATACGACGCAGCATCGAACCACCACCGGTCATCACCATCCCTTTGTCGATAATATCCGAGCTTAATTCGGGTGGCGTTTCGACCAGCACCGCTCGCACCGCGTTCACGATAGCCTCTAATGGCTCTTGGATCGCCTCGGTAATTTCGTTGCTATCGACCTGTATTGTGCGCGGGAGACCGGTTACTTGATCGCGACCGCGAACCTGCGTTACCAGTGGCTTATCGAGCGGTAAGGCTGAACCGATTTCGATCTTCACCGCTTCGGCAGTTCGTTCGCCGATCAACAAATTGTATTTACGCTTGATATATGATGCAATCGCTTCATCGAATCGATTGCCGCCCACCCGCACCGATGTACTGACGACAATATCGTTGAGCGAGATGACTGCTACTTCCGTGGTACCACCACCAATGTCAATGATAAGGTTTCCCGAGGGCTGGGCAATCGGAATATTAGCGCCAATCGCTGCGGCTAGTGGTTCGCGAATCAGATACGCTTTACCGGCTCCGGCTTCTAGCGCAGCATAGCGTACTGCACGCATTTCAACGCTAGTAACGCCGGCGGGAATACAGATCATCACTTCAGGTCGCGAGAAGCGAAACCTGCCGGCAGCACGGCCGATAAAATGGCGTAGCATCTCTTCGGTCACCACATAATCGGCGATCACACCGTTGCGCATTGGGCGCACGACTTCGATACTCTCTGGTTCGCGGCCCAACATCGCCATCGCTTCCGCTCCCACTGCGCGCACACGTCCATCGCGCGTACTCAACGCGACGACCGATGGTTCCGAGAGAACGATACCCTTTCCTTTAACGTACACCAAGACATTGGCTGTGCCAAGATCAATCCCGATTTTGCGGGCCATAATCGTTCCTACTGAAATTGTGTTTATTACCGGCAATGTGCATCAAGATATGCACATTGCACATGATCGCGCCGTATTATAGCAAATTTAAGCACCTCTGTGTGAGCGCATGTCTGAGCGTCATGGGGGCAACGTTTCCAGATGTCTTCGATCTGGGAGCTTGGGCCTCTGGCCCGTGTCGTGCAGCACCCTACTAGGGGCGAGACTATACCTGTTCCAAGCAATGCAGTAATGGGCATAACCGGTGAACGATGCTCATTCTCAGTCTTTTTGACAGGGAAGATTTGAGCGCAACGCATGCGTTTCCCCTCCACGATGGCAGGGGTGTTCACCGTGTTCAGGACCCATGCCGCAGCGCACACCTAGCGGCCCTCACCTTCCCTCTGGCCCCTTCTGCTTCCCCACGGGGAGCGGAAGGGGGAAGGTGGGGGCGGGAGCGAAAGCATATTGGTAACTTCCCACGCAATGGCTGCACAGGTACGGTACGTGCCCAATGAAAAGTTTTTGATCACGCTCTAAGACTGCTAAGGCCCTGATTGAACAGTCCGGCGAGATGCGGCAGAATGTGTCTGGCACCCTTCATATTCCTGGGGAGAAAAGAATGCGGTTGAAGCGGATTTTCAACCCCGGCTCTCGCGATGCGATGAAAAACAGACAATAAAAAAACCCCTTCACATGCAACGTGGAAGGGGTAAGCTCAGTGGTATAAGCCCCGCGCAATGGCCTATTACGGTTGGCGTCGCTTTATTTTATGGAGTTGGGCCACTCGTAAGCGTACCATCTCCTTGCGGAGCTTGGCTTCGGCCAATGCCATATCGCGTTCGCTCTGCGCTTCACGCCGACGTGCTTCAGCCTCGGCCCGGGCCTGCTCGGCTCGTGCTTCATCGATCTCGTCAGCTCGTTCAACGGTATCGGCCAGAATGGTTACCCGGTGCGGCAGCACCTCCATAAATCCTCCCGATACTGCAAACGGCGTCCGTTCACCATTTTTAATGATGTCCAGCTCGCCCGGTTCGAGAATCGTCATCAGCGGAGCGTGGCGCGGCAAAATACCAACGCGCCCATCTTTGGTCGGTGCGCTAATCATATCAACATCATCCGATAAGATGACACGCTCAGCGGTGACAATCTCCAGATGGATGGGCATAGATTGCTCCTTCTGCCTGCCATACATCGTCCTCGACGGCAGGAATCGACTGCCGTCGAGGACGGCTTACTTCTGACTGGCCTCGTAAGCGGCCAGCACATCGTCGAAATCGCCCTGCATGTAGAAGAACGACTCTGGAATATGATCGCCCTCCCCATTGAGGAGACGGGCAAAGCTCTCGACCGTCTTCTTCACCGGCACATACTTGCCTGGCCGACCGGTAAACTGTTGCGCCACCGTAAATGGTTGCGAGAAGAACAGCTCGATCTTGCGTGCGCGTTGTACGGTCAATTTATCCTCATCGCTCAACTCTTCCATACCGAGAATGGCAATAATATCCTTGAGGTCTTTGTAGCGTTGCAACACCCGCTTCACCTCTTGGGCCACTCGGTAATGCTCTTCGCCGACGATATTCGGATCGAGAATACGCGATGTTGAGGCCAGTGGATCGACTGCCGGGAAGATTGCCCGCTCGGCGATACTGCGTTCGAGCGAGATCGTCGCGTCGAGGTGGCTAAACACCGTGGCCGGAGCCGGGTCGGTGTAGTCGTCTGCCGGTACGTACACTGCCTGCATCGAGGTAATCGAACCTCGCTTGGTTGACGTAATACGTTCCTGCAATTCACCCATCTCAGTGCCCAGCGTCGGTTGGTATCCCACCTGTGAGGGCATTCGCCCGAGCAGAGAAGAGACCTCCGAACCGGCTTGGACGAAGCGGAAGATATTGTCGATAAAGAGCAGAATATCGCGGCCCTCGTCACGGAAATATTCAGCCATGGTCAATGCTGTGAGGCCAACTCGCAAACGGGCACCTGGCGGCTCATTCATCTGACCGAAAACCATCACGGTCTTGTCAAACACGCGCGTGTTTTCGTCGATACGGGCTTCCTGCATTTCGTGAATCAGGTCGTTCCCTTCACGTGAACGCTCACCTACACCGGCAAATACCGAGAAGCCCGACTGCTCTTTGGCAATGTTCGCAATCAATTCCTGGATAACGACCGTCTTACCCACACCAGCACCGCCGAAGATAGCGGTCTTACCACCGCGAGTAAACGGTGCGATCAGGTCAATAACCTTGATACCGGTCTCAAAAAGTTGTGCCTGCGTATTCTGCTCTTCAAAGCTCGGCGGATCGCGATGGATAGGGCGTCGCTCGACACTTGGATCGATTGGTCCTAGTCCATCAATCGGATCGCCCAACACATTAAACACGCGACCGAGTGTGGCCGGGCCAACCGGTACGGCAATCGGGCGACCGGTATCGATCACCTCCAAGCCACGGCGCAGACCATCGGTAGAACCCATCGCGACCGCCTTAACCACGCCATTACCGAGCTGCTGCTGCACCTCGCAAACGAGGCGGTCACCGTTTCCTAGTGGAATTTCGATTGCGTTATAAATCGCCGGTACTTCGTCTTCCGGGAACTTGGCCCGAATGACCACACCGATAATCTCTTGAATAACCCCCTTGGCCGGCATCGGCTCCTCCTCTTAGCATCAACTGGTGAGAGCAGCGGCGCCCGAAGCAATCTCGCTGACCTCTTTCGTAATAGCAGCCTGCCGCGCTTTGTTAAATGACAGGGTCAAATCACGTACCAGATCTTTGGCGTTGTTGGTCGCATTGCGCATCGCAACCATTCGTGCACTGTGTTCACTGGCAATACTCTCAAGGACTGCCTGATAGATCTGGGTTTCGACGTACCGCGGCAGAATGGCATTGAGAACTTCTTCTTCCCCTGGCTCGTATGTGTAATCGACATTCGTCGTCGCTGAAATGTCAGGGCTTTCAACCGGCAGTAACTGCTTAATTGCCGGACGCTGTACCAGGGTATTAATGAACTCACTGTAAATGATGTAGAGTTCGTCGTACTTCCCCGACTGAAACCCGTTAATGGCACTGATTGCCACGCCAAGAATGGCTTCGAGCTTTGGTGCATCGCCAAGCCGGGTTGCTTCACCAGCCGGGGCAAAACCGGCGCGCAGGAAGAAATCGCGTCCTTTGCGACCGAAGGTATAGACATCGACCGTACGCCCCATTGCGCGCTGCTCGGTAATAAAACGACCGGCGCGACGCAGGACATTAGCAACCAGGCTACCACACAGACCGCGATCAGGGGTTACCACCAGTAACGCAACGCTCTTCACCGTCTCGCGTTTTTCGAGCAGCGTTCCACGGCGGGCTGCCCCTACCACTCGGGCTGTCAGATTGGCCATCACCTCTCGCATTCGGTCGGCGTATGGCCGGGTAGCTAATACATTCCGTTGTGCACGCCGCATCTTTGATGCTGATACCATCTCCATCGCTCGCGTAATCTGAGCGACATTCTTGACAGATCGGATGCGGCGCTTAATCTCGCGACTACTCGGCATATCGAACCCTTTGCAGTCCAGACACTGGCGGGTAGATGTTACGCTCTACCCGCCAGTCTTTCTGCTAGCTATAGTTACTGGTTGCCTTAAATTCCTTGATTGCCGATTCCAGCGCCTCCTTGACTTCAGGTGACGGGAACTTGCGATCAAGGCGATTGTCGTAGATCAGCTTCCGCACCTCTGGATGGGCGGTGCGCAGGAAGGTCAGGAAATCATCACGCCACTTCGTGATCAGCGGCACCGGCACATCATCAAGGTAGTTGTTGATAGCCGCATACAGAATAGCAACCTGATCCTCCACCGGCAGCGGCTGATACTGTGGCTGTTTCAGCAGCTCTTGCAAACGCTGACCACGCTCGATCTGCGCTTTGGTCGTTGCGTCGAGATCGCTGGCAAATTGGGCGAAGGCAGCCAGGTCACGGAACTGAGCTAGCTCACCCTTCAACTTACCGGCTACTGCGCGCATTGCCCGCGTCTGAGCTGCACCACCGACACGCGACACCGAAATACCAACGTTCAGAGCCGGACGTTGACCGGCATTAAACAGGTCGGACTCAAGGTAAATCTGGCCGTCGGTAATCGAAATCACGTTGGTTGGAATATAGGCCGACACGTCGTTAGCCTGAGTTTCGATCACCGGCAGTGCGGTCAGCGAGCCACCACCATACTCCTCGTTCAGACGAGCTGCCCGTTCGAGCAACCGTGAGTGGAGATAGAAGACGTCACCGGGGTACGCCTCGCGACCGGGCGGACGACGGAGCAAGAGCGACACTTGGCGGTAAGCAACGGCGTGTTTGCTCAAGTCGTCGTAGACGATCAGGGCATCCTTCACCAGTTGCCCATTGAGCATCACACCGTTCTCCATAATCTCTTCACCCATCGCACAACCGGCGTAAGGGGCGATGTATTGCAATGCAGCACTCTCAGAAGCGGTTGCTGACACTACGATGGTATACTCCATCGCACCGAACCGTTCAAGGGTACCGACGACTTGCGCTACCTGTGCCCGGCGCTGACCAATCGCAACGTAGATACACACCATCCCCTGACCTTTCTGGTTGATGATGGTATCAACGGCGACTGCGGTCTTGCCGGTTTGACGGTCACCAATGATCAACTCACGCTGCCCACGTCCAATAGGGATCAACGCATCAATCGCAATAATACCGGTCTGTACTGGCGTATCAACCGACTTGCGGGTAATCACGCCGGGAGCGATACGCTCAATTGGGCGTGTTTTCTCGTAGATGATTGGTCCCTTACCATCGATTGGTTGACCGAGCGGGTTCACCACTCGCCCCAACAATCCCTGCCCGACCGGCACCGAAATAACACGCCCGGTCGAGGTGACCATATCCCCTTCCTCGATCGTTTCATCATCGCCAAGAATAATAGCAGCGACACTATCTTGTTCGAGGTTCAGGGCAATACCATAAATCGATTCATTTCGACCAGCTTTAGGCGGAAATTCAACGATCTCAGAAGCGACGACCTGATCAAGGCCGGACAGCCGCGCGACGCCGTCTCCGACGGCAATCACCGTACCGACATTGACCTGACGCGGCTGAAGGTCGACGCCGCTTGTGATCCCCTGCTTCAGCCGGGCGATCAATTCCTCAGTAATCGTCGTCATGCTCTACTCCGTCGCGCTGGTAGCCGGCGACACCGGGCCAGCGAGCTGAGTTCTAACGGTTAACTTGCCTGCAATACACGTTGGATGGCGCTCAGGCGTGTGCGGAGACTATTATCAAGCACCTGATCACCAACCCGAATAATCAAACCACCGATCAGGGTCGGGTCAACATGATACGTTACATGTACCCTGCCGTAGCGTTGCTGCAACTCGCGGCTAATCCGCTCTTTCTGCTCATCGCTCAACTCAATCGCACTGGTGACACTGGCATCAATTGCCTGGCTACCGACGGTATCGAGGTAACCTGGCAGCGCAGCAGCCACTGCGTTGAGTTCACCGGCCAGCCCCTCTTTTACCATAGCGAGCAAGAAGTTTCGCACTTGTGGCAGCAAATCAGCCGGCAATACCGCTGCTGCGTCATTGACCGACAGACCGGCAACACGCGGGGCAGCGGCCCGAATCTGCTCAGCAGCCGTTGTCAAGAGTGCTTCTACCAGCGGAGCGGCCAGTTCTCGTGCGTCAATGGTCGTTGCCATACCCTTCGTTTCCTCACGCAGACCAGGTCTTTACCGGAACTGCGACATTAGTTACGGCGATCAAGCGCTGCCAGCGACTCGGCAATCAATGCGTCGTGACCGCGAGCCTGGAGTTCTGCTCCCAGAACACGGCTGGCTGTCAAAGTTACCAGCTCGGCGATCTGGCTCTTTGCCTCGCTCAACATACGAGCGCGCTCCTGTTCGGCCTGGAGACGAGCTTCTTCCTTCAGACGCTCGGCCTCGCGACGTGCCTGCGCAATGATCTCTGCTTCCTGCTGCTTGGCCCGCTCCTGCGCCTGGGCGACGATGCGAGCCGCTTCCTGACGCGCCTTAGCAATTTCTGCCTCGTAATCACGTCTGGCGTTAGCCAACTGCTCGCGTACCTTTTCCGCATCGCGGACACTCTCCTCAATCCGCTTGGTGCGCTCGTTCAGCAAGTTCATTATCGGTCGGTACAAGAGCGCTCGCAGAATGAAGATGAGCAACAGAAAGTTGATCAGTTGCGCGATAAACAGGGTCGGATTAATACCTAATGCTTCCACCCTTCAAACCTCCCGTAACGCGCCAATATTTTACTGTAAGACGCCAAAACCGATCAAGAACGCAATGACCAGACCGAAAATTGCCAGTGCTTCGGTAAAGGCAATACCGATGAACATGTAGGTAACGACCCGGTTCTCGATTTCAGGATTGCGGCCAATCGCCTGCACCGCACCCGACACGATAATCCCAATGCCGACACCCGGCCCAATTGCGCCCAGACCCACAGCGAGCGCGGTTGCGACGAGATTCAGACCCTCCATGATTGAGATGCCTCCTTAAAGCAAACTCTGCGACGAACCCAAATGTCTATCACAAACAACTGCGGAATACTCCGCACGAACACAACATCTTAATGTGCATGCTCCTCGTCATGGCCGGTGACGGCGATATTGAGGAAAGCGTAGGTCAACAAGGCAAAGATCAAGGCCTGGATAAATCCGACGAACACCTCGAAACCGTAGAAGGGTAGTGGTAGCAAGAGTGGAACCAGGAATGCCATGACTACTAGCAACACCTCACCTGCGAAGATGTTCCCAAAAAGACGGAAGGCCAGAGCGAAGGGCTTCACCAGTTCGGAGATGAACTCGATAATCCCCACGAACGACATGATACCATTCGTGTTAAAGAACTTCTTCAGGTACCCTGGACCCAGCGCACGGAAGCCCCAGTACTCGATGAAGACGAACGAGATAGCTGCAATGGCAAAGGTAAAGTTGAGATCGGCGGCTGGCGCACGGAAGAGCGGTACTAGTTTCTTACCCTGCGCTGCGCAGGTGTCGTATGCCACTTCACTCTCAGCCGCTAAAACATTGCCTAGCGGTGCGGCTGGCGCAGCTAATGCCACTCGCTCATCAGCCACGGCATGCTCGCCTTTGTGCTTCTCGTGGCACACACCAATGGAACCCACGCCGGGCAACAGACCAAACCAGTTCCCAAACAAGACGAAGAGAAAGATGGTTGCTACCAGTGGGAAGGCGGTCGCGACGTAGCGGGCATTGATGTTGCGAAAGAGATTGTACAACGACTCGAGCACGAATTCCATGACGTTCTGCAAACCACGTGGTACCATCTGTAAGTTGCGGGTTGCAGCAAACGCCAATCCAATGACGAAGATGTCGATGATGATCGAGACAAGAAATGAGTTGGTGATGGGAAAACCTGGGATACCGTCAAAGATGACTTCAGCGGCAACTTCTACGTGTGGTTCACCAGTGTAGAGAAAAAAGCGACTGGCAATCGAAATCGCGAGTGCCCCCACAATGATCAAGATGTTTCGAGTCCTCGTTGACAACGCTTACCTCCTGCTCAACAACGTCGGACATTGCCCAGCGCCACAAGATACTCTCGTGAGCGCTGTCGCCCAGAGCACGAACAACTGCTTCCTTGTTCAGTCTTTCACAATCAGTATAACCCACCTCGCGAATTTTCGCAACTCACCTGATCCGTAGTAGCGTTACAGTTCAGCGAGGCCGTCGCCGAGTATACCATAGCTGTGCGGGATGGGCAACTGATGAGCGAGCGAGATGATATGGTTGGGGCGAACGATGATCTACCCCAACCAAACGTAGGGATATGATGACGGTAGCGCTATCGGGCTAGGGCCTCGCGAAGTTCACGAATTGCCCGTTTGGCGTTGACCCATACTGCTCCGATCTTTGAGCTGGCTACGCGCTTGTTGAAGATCAACACAAGGAGAAACCGCTGTGCCACATCGAAACAGTAGAGGTCAATATTTACCCCTTCGTGGATGTAGACGCTGGTTGCATCTTCTTCCCGAAGCTGGCGGGCGACTTCGCCGGTGGTTGAAAAACCGGTTGAAAGCAAGGGAAGAACAACCATGAGCGGCAGGTTACCCTTGTCTCCGGTTTCAACCAGGATCATCCCGGCGCGATCAGTTAACATAATACTCTGTGTGCCGAGGTCTTGCCCCAACTGACTCATGATGCTGCGAATCGCAGCAATATTTTGCTCGGTAACAATTAGGTGTCCGCCGTCACTTCGCCAACCGGTCGGTGTAGCAGCCTGGGGGGGTGATGCTGATGCCTGACCTCGACGTTCAGCAGCGGCACGTGAGCGGGCTGCCAGCCCACCGCGTGCGGGCGATGGTTCACGGGCGGCACGTTCAGCAGCTTCGCGCTCGGCAGCTTCACGGGCGGCACGTTCAGCGGCTTCGCGCTCGGCAGCTTCGCGGGCAGCACGTTCAGCGGCTTCGCGCTCGGCCCGTGAGGGAAGGACGACACGCGCCGGTGTAAACTGTCGGCGCGGTGCCTGTTCTGCTGACGATGACGACCGTGTCGTCTCGCTCTTTTCTGTTGGTGATGGTTCCACGTCAGTCATCGGTGTCGCCTCGCGTACTCCCTCCGTAACGACCGCTGGGGAGGGTGATGGAGTAGGGGCAGGAGATGAGGCTGGCGCGTCGAGCACCCCACGAATCGTCGTGCGCACAATATCGAGATTGAGTTCGCCGGTCAACAATTTTGCGACGCCAGCCGTTTGGGCGCGATCGCGGTCAGCGTTACTCAATCTGTTCCCCCAAAGAATGACTCGTGTCTGTGGATCAAAATTCGGCACAATTTCGGCCAAATCAAGCCCACTCATTTCATCAAGTTCGATCTCACTCAGGACGACATCGGGTGGTTCGGTGCTGATCGACCACAGCGCATCATTTGCCGATTCAAAGATTTGTACTTCAGCGTCGCCGCTCAGCGCTCCTGGTAAACTACGGAGAACCGGGTTAGCGCGGGCGACCACGACGATACGATAAGTCATTGAATTCTCTCACTGTATCGTTCAGAGTGGTAACCGTCTACTACTGTTCACTAGTATACTCGAAATAGCTACAGCTTGAAGCAGATTTTTGGCAGGATGCTTGCGCTCTAGGCAATGACTTCCACACAGCTACGCGGCAGCCAGATTGCCTCACCATTGTCGACCAGCACTTCAACGGCGGGCGTGCGTACTCCAGACGGTAGTCGTTGCGGGAGTGCCGGTAGGCTGCGCACTCGTCCGAGCGACCCAAGATGCTCGTGGTCGAGCAGTCGCACTGTGGCGCCAACGCGCAATAGAGGGCGTGGTGGTTCAAGTGACGTGCTACTGCTCCGTGACAGCGGGATGATAACCCGCGGTCGGTGGTGGGGCTGACGGAGGCTTGTTTGGCTTTCGATGAAGATTTCGCGCCGATCATTGTTGGCAAGTAATTCAAAGATTGGTGCGGCCATCGGCGCATTCCCGATCCCTTCCGTCAACACAATTGTGAGTGGTGAAGTAATGTGACTCATCCACTGCCAGTTGCGACGACCAACGGCCCAGGGTAAGCGCTTGGTTAACTGGAAGAAGGTGCGCAGCTCATGTTCGTTAACACTACCGATGATGATGCCGCGAACCTGATGTTCGACCGCTTTGCGCAGAGCAGCAGCGCTGATTCCGCTGCCGCCGATGATAACGGCATACATACTCTGCGCATCAATCATTGTTTCCGTAATTGGTTCCCCAGGATCGAGTGTTAGTAGCCGGGTAACACCGTTGGTATGAGCGCCGAAGCTGGCGATGCCGTAGATTTGCGCAGCAGGTGTTTCGATGATCACCTGTTGATTGTTGATGATGTCCATCACGACTCCCCGCACACCAGCCGTGAGGGTGATTGTTTGCGGTTCGGCGCAAATGATTGCGTAGCCCGTTGCCGGGTCTACCGTATGGAGAACACCGTTGGCCGGACTCAACACTCGTCGACCAAACATGCCACGGCGTCGGGCCAGAACAGCTCCAGCGTTGATTGGTTGACCAATTGGGCTAACAACGGCACGGGCAGCTTGTTCGGGCGGCAGGTTGAGGGCCTGCGCCAGGTTAATGACGTATGGCGCTCTATCGCTTTTTCCCCGTGCCACCACATCGTCTGGTTCCACTCTGCCTCCCTTTCTGACCAAAATTTCGCCTGGTTGAGGGAGGGTGCGTTCGATGCGGGCTAGAGTGCTTGCGATGATCGGCGGGACGCCATCCGGTACATACAGCATAGCGGTTCCGTATTTCGTGTTGGGGTACGAACGTACAACCATTATACCATGTGAACAGGGAGAGGATAGAAAAAGTGAGCGGAAGCGACAGGTGTCTAACCCGTCCGCAACTTCCCATTCCGGTACTAGTCTACCCCCTGCAAGCGGAGGTGGGGGATTGGAGAGCTTGTAGGTGGATGGTGTGCTGATGCGCCAACCGAGGGCTTCCAGTCGCGCACTGCACGACGAACACCATCGGCCTGCGCTCCTATACCGGAGGTTTTTCAAACCCAATTCTCAATAAATCTTGACCGGAACACCGAGGTCTGCCCATTCGTAGAGCCATTGAGCGTCGTCAATTCGTAAATTGATACACCCATGCGACATTCGTACCCCGCTCCCGTGAGCGTTATGCCAGTAGGTGCCGTGCAGCGCTACCCCGCCTACGACATACTGTACCCACGGAATGTTGGGTACATACCAGCATTCCCCACCGAGACAACCGGTCATTGTCTGTTCGGGTAAGCGGTAGTAAATAGCAAAGTCACCACGTGGTGTATTAAAGCCGTCGCGACCGGTGGCAACCGGTGCGGAAAAGACCAGCAGCTCATCTTCGTAGGCAAAAAGGTATTGGCGGGAGAGATCGACTTCAATGCGACGTGACCATAAGCCAGGACTCCAATCGACAGCACCAGGTAGACGCGCTACCGGTGCGGTGTTAATCCCATGTAAAGAGGCAAGTTCACGTCCGAGATCATCGATCGTCACCTCGAATAGGCTGTCGAGGTCTAAACCGTAGATCGCCTGTTGTTGGCGGAGGAAGGGAGAAAGCGCTTCTGAATGATAGCGGAAGCGGGCACGCTCGAAATATTGGACGAGCGTACCGTTCTCGTCAATCTGCTCACTCAGCGGGAAGCCAAAGATCGGGAGGCCACCGTAGCGTTGCCAGAACTCGAGAAATTCACCCTGAAGTGAATAACCGGTTTCGGGAAAAAACGCACCGGTATCAGGATGACCGTTTGGTGGCAGGTTTAGCGAATGGTGTACCAGCCATTCACGACCGATCAGCCCAAGTTGCACCTGCTGCGATGTTTTGGCATACTCAGGATGATACTCGAAACGGGCACGCTCGAAGTATTGCACAATTCGCCCATCGATAACCAGTTCTTCACTGATCGGCATACCGAATGTATGCAGTTGACCGTTTGCCCGCCAGAAGTCAAGGAAGCCAACTCGATTCGAGAGGTGATGACCAGTCTGTGGGAAGTAGACGGTACGCATAACCGGGAGGTGTTGCAGATTATTCGGTCGTGCAGCAACCAGATTCATCTGCAAGGCAACGATTGCGATCAGGAAGCTCCATCCGAGCAGCCAGATGAGCGATAATTGAGGAGATAATGGGCGGAGAGGAGCAGACATTTCCAGACTCCATGCGCGTCCAGCGGGTCTTCAACGATGGATGCTTTGTTGCTAACCAAACACCAAACGATTCACTTTACGATGTACTAGTATCCTTTGTAATATTGATAGAGCTATTATATCAGTTAGAAACAATATGGTACGGGCTGAACACTGGTAGATAGCAGTCAGTTATAACAAGGGTACTAAACCCTGTGGGATTGGGCATAAGTTTTGTGTCATCGTTGCGCAGCAGCGTAGAGAGTTTTGTATGGCAGATCTCTTCACCCCGCTCCAGGTAGCCGGTCGGCAATTACGCAATCGCATCGTGATGGCGCCGGCGCCCAGCGGTCTGGCTGGCCGTGATGGATTCTGCCATAGTGCATTGGTCAGTTACTACGAGCGGCGAGCTAGGGGTGGCGTGGGTATGATTATCACCGAGCCAATGCTTATCGAGGAACCACTCACACCGACGGCGCATCTTGGTATCTGGCATGATTGCTATCTGCCCGCGTTACGCCGTCTCACCGCAGCGGCTCACGCCTTCAGTAGTCGAATCGTCTTTTTGCTGGAAATGCCGCTGAGGACATCGACTCTGCACGATCTGGTCGAAAGTTATCTTCAGGCCGCTTGGCGAGCTTTAGCTTCCGGTGCTGATGGGGTCTTTATCTCGATTGCCGATCAGGGGGAATTGGCAGCCATCGTTGCAGCAGGATGTCAGAACAACAATCGTGTGCAACCGCCGATTGCTGAACGGATTCAGCCGGTGTTGACGATTCTTGAGCAGATACGTCTCCGTTTTGGCCGTTGGCTTTGGGTTGGTTTACGCATGCCGGTGGCCGAGTTGGTACCGGGTGGTTTGACGCATCAGGATGCACGAATAATTGCCCGGCGAGCCGTTGCTGCGGGGGCGCAATTTCTGGATGTCACGCTCAACCGCTACACTCCCGATGTCGCTCGTTTTCCAGGTTGGACAATCCCGCTAATAATGGGAATTCGGCGCATTGCCAGCGAAGCCATCGTGATCGGTTCAGGTCAGTTGAGCGACCCATGGCTGGCTGATGCAGTAATCCGGGAAGGAAGTGTTGATCTGGTCATGCTTTGCACGGCGTTACGTCTACTCCCTGAATGGCCGCAACTGGCGCGCCGGGCATTGTGGTCAGCTAACGCAAAATGACCAGCAATACACCGGCTGCCACTGCCGAACCAATCACACCAGCAACGTTCGGACACATTGCCTGCCAGATCAAAAAGTTTTGCGGGTCTTCAGCCTGGGCTACGGTATGGGCCACTCGCGCCGACATAGGCACTGCCGATACTCCAGCCGCGCCGATCAACGGGTTAATTTTGTTCCTGGTAAACAGATTGTACAGTTTAGCAAACACGATACCACCAGCAGTGGAAATAGCGAAAGCGCAGGCGCCGAGTGCAAAGACGGCGATTGAGCGGGGAGTGAGAAAGTTACTGGCTTGTGTGCTGGCCCCAACCGTTAAGCCGAGCATAATGGTCACACTATCGATCAAGGCACTGCGTGCGGTTCGGGCAAGTCGTTCGGTGACACCACTCTCCTTAAGCAAATTGCCAAAGAAGAGCATTCCGAGTAGAGGTAATGTATCGGGAACGATCAATACGCACACAATCAAACCTATGATTGGAAACAGGATACGCTGCGTTCGGCTAATCTCGGCTGGTGGCGGCATCCGAATGAGCCGCTCTTCACGGCTGGTCAATAGGCGCATAATAGGTGGCTGAATAACCGGCACCAGTGCCATGTACGAGTAGGCAGAAACGGCAATGGTGCCGAGCAAATCGGGCGCAAGGCGTGATGCAATAAAAATAGCCGTTGGTCCATCAGCCCCGCCGATAATGCCAATCGCGGCTGCGGCCCGAAGCAGGCGGAGTGGATCGTTGGGATCAGCCAGATCGAGAAATGGGAAATACTGACCGAGCACGATGGCCATTATGAGGGTGAAGAAGATACCGAGTTGCGCCGCAGCACCGAGCAGGATCAAACGAGGCTGGGCAATCAGTGCCGAGAAGTCGGTCATTGCCCCAATGCCAAGGAAGATGAGGGGAGGGAAAATACCGGTGATCACTCCGAAGTAGATATAATTCAAGACGCTGCCCTGATCGTAGACCCCCTGCCCCATACCCGGCTCAAAAGGCATGTTGCCAAGAATGATACCGAAGCCAATCGGTACCAGCAGCAGTGGCTCGAATCCGCGGGCAATGGCAAGATAGACGAACACGCATCCGACGACGATCATGAGCAGGTTCCCCCATGCCAGATGGGCGATCCCGCTTGCTTCAAAAAAGCCGATAAGCCATTCCATTAGGCAAACTCCAGTAGTGGTTGACCCTGACGCACCGAGTCGCCAACTTTGACGTTGATCGCACGAATGGTACCCGCAACGGGTGAACTGACGTTTGAATTCATCTTCATCGCTTCGATCACAACCAACGGATCGTTTTCTTTGACCTGATCGCCGACCTTAACTTTAATTTCGGCGACAATGCCGGCGATTGGTGATACCAGTACCCCAGGACCGGTTGAGCTTGGTGGTGGCGTGCTGGATGAAGCTGTAGGTGCAGCCGGAGCACGTGGTGGTGGTGGTACGGCCTGGATACTGGTTGGAGCGTGCAACGCCGATTCTTCATCATCTTGTAGTATCTCGACCTCGACCTCGTAGGTCACACCATTTACTGTTATGCGTAGGCGTTTCATAGTCTCTCCGTCATTCAACCTGAAATGCGGTGATACAACAATTACCATCCATCGTTTCCAAATTCCTGTCCATGATCTACCGACGTAATTGACGGGCAGCCATCACACTGACCCGTCCTAAACGTGCCCAGTTCACTGCCAGTTGTCGGTAGTAGCGTACCCGCAAGATACGTACCGGTTGGTCAAGAGCCGTGACCGCAGCGGCGGTAAGAATCGCAATTAACTGGGGATCGAGCTGGTCGGTAGTGGTTGAAGATGTGCTTCCTTGCGGTACGGCCGGTTTCGTGGCACTCGCTGTTTTTGCCTGGAATAAACCTTGACTGCGGTTTAGGATACTCAGTGCAAATGCAACGATGGTAAGCACAACGAACACGATGCTGATTCCCGTGATCGCGATTTGAAAGCCAACCAGTAATGGGTTAGTAGTGAGATCAATCATAGCGTTTCCTTCAATCGTTTTCTGAGCGTGCACACTTGTTCTCGTGAACCTCATTATGCGAGGGGTGTTCACGCTCGGATTGGAGCTGGTGTAGATGTTGAGATAGGCGTGATCCGCTCTTTTGTGATCAGGCTATAGTGGCACCAGCCCGTGCTTCTTCTGTGGACGGAACTCACGTTTGGTACGCAGTGATGCCAGTGCCAGACTGAGATAGCGACGGGTCTCACTCGGTACAATGATGCTATCGATCAGATTGCGACCGGCGCCAACGTAGGGTGAAGCAAATTCAGCGCGGTACAGTCTAACGAACTCGGCCCGTGCCGCTGCGGGATCATCGGCTTGCTTAATCTGGTCACGGTAGATGATATTAACCGCTGCTTCCGGTCCCATGACGGCAATCTCAGCACTCGGCCAGGCGGCCACCCGGTCAGCGCCCAAGTCCTTCCCACACATCGCCAGATACGCACCACCGTAAGCCTTGCGTAGAATAATGGAGATTTTCGGCGTTGTCGCTGCCGAGTAAGCAAACAACATCTTCGCACCGTGGCGAATAATGCCACCACGCTCCTGGGCCACACCCGGCAAGAAACCGGGCACGTCAATAAAGGTAATGAGTGGAATATTGAAAGCGTTGCAGAACCGAACGAAGCGTGCAATCTTGTCAGAGGCATCGATGTCGAGGACGCCGGCCATGACGGTGGGCTGATTGGCAACGATTCCTACCGTACTGCCATCGATACGAGCGAAGCCGATCACGGCATTATCGGCAAAACCGCGTTGTACTTCGAGAAAATCACCGTCATCGACAATTCGTTTGATGATCGGGATAACATCGTAAGGCTCACGCGGATCATCGGGGATCATGGTGTCGAGAACGGGATCATTGTAGAAGCGCAGTTCACCATCACCACGATCAGGTGGGTCTTCGAGATTGTTCGATGGCAAAAAGCTCAATAAACGCTTACAAAGCGCAATCGCCTCAGCATCATTTTCAGCGATAAAGTGCGCAACTCCGCTTCGGATCTGAGCTTCCGGTCCACCAAGCTCTTCACCGGTTACCTGTTCTCCCGTAACCTGCTTGAGCACTTCAGGACCGGTAATAAACATCTCACTGCCCCGTACCATAATGATGAAATCCATCAGGGCTGGTGAATACGCAGCGCCGCCGGCACATGGCCCGGCAATAATCGCGATCTGAGGCACAACTCCAGAGAGCAACACATTACGGTAGAAGATGCGACCATAACCACTCAGGGCATCAATCCCTTCCTGAATACGTGCCCCCCCGCTATCGTTAATTGTGATGAACGGCGATCCGCACTTTAAGGCTAAATCCATCGTCTGACAGATTTTGTCGGCGTGCATTTCACCGACCGATCCGCCGGCGACGGTAAAATCTTGGGCGGCGACAAAGACCTGTCGCCCATCGACACTGCCACAACCGGTAATCACCCCTTCGCCGGGCATCTCTTTTCCGGCCATGCCAAACGCCGTACACCGATGATGGGAAAAGAGGAACAGTTCTTGAAAGGTGTCTGGTTCGATAAGAAGATGAATTCGCTCACGGGCTGTCAGTTTACCGGCCTGGTGTTGACGAGCAATGCGTTCGGGGCCACCGCCCTGCTCAAGACGATGTCGCTGCTGACGTAGCATCTCAATGCGGGCACGAGTGGAAGCGGATGATATATTGGTTGCTTCTGGCTCATGTTGCGTCATCGTTGTATCTCCTTTTGCGGAAACAACTACCTACAGCGCTGCCTAACGGGCAAAGCAGCTCTGATTCGGTTCGTTGCTGTGAATTTGGTTGCGGGCTTGGATGTTGACGGATGTTAGTATAGCACGTGCAATAGTTGCGAGAGGTAAGATAGTGTCATTCTTTAGCAACTGTAAATTGTTAGGGTTGTGAGGTGGTAACTATCAGTTAGTCTACGCAGTTG
>Ga0197142_1000402_pt1 | contig 39369 bp, 39 predicted proteins | sample GBS60_MetaG_FD_148614 | JGI IMG/M metagenome (GOLD analysis project Ga0197142, IMG submission 148614) | Sediment microbial communities from Great Boiling Springs, Gerlach, Nevada, United States - GBS 60_MetaG | ecosystem: Environmental > Aquatic > Thermal springs > Hot (42-90C) > Sediment...
TGAAAATATCATAATTGATCAAAGGTTCTTGAGAAAATATAGAGAAATTTTTGCTATTTTTTATGGAAAAGCTGGGCCAAAACAAGATACTATAGACCAATGGATTTCAGATATAAAAGCTAATATATGAAGTGATTTTGTTCGGTAAAGTAATTTTAACTGTCTTTTTTGATTTCTAACTTATGTAATGCCAATTGATGAGGAGTGTTTTCATGGATCTAACTATTTTTCAAGATATGGATAGGGAGGAACTTTTAAAATATATCCAATTCCTATTATGGCATTATAGGGTGGTGGATGCCTTTTGGTTTTTGAAGATCGCAGGGCACTATGACCAATCCTCTGCAGAGAGGCTAAATGAAGAGGTATGGGCAAAGGTTGCGGCCATGGCAGCCAAAGATTTAAAGGATCGGTTTGAGGTGAAGGAAAGGGGATTGAAGGGGTTTGTAAAGGCCTTGAGATACTTTCCCTGGGCCATTTTGGTTGGCTATGATATAAAAGAATATGAAGATCATTTGATAATAGAAGTGCCCAGTTGCCCTACCCAGGTGGCAAGGCTTAAAAGAGGTTTGGGAGAATATGTGTGCAAAGAGATGCACAGGCAAGAGTTCCAAAGCTTTGCAAAGGAGATAGACCCTGCGATAAAAGTGGAATGTCTCTTTGCACCGCCAGACCCACATCCGCCCGATATGTTTTGCAAGTGGAGATTTACCATATCCCATGACTAAAGGCGGGTTAAGACAAGTTTATGAAATAGCTTTCTTGGGAGATTTTCAAAGTCTCCGTTGGACATAAACAACACCACATCACCTTGACTTACAAAATCCAACAAAAAATCCATTAGTTCTAATGTGTCTTTGAAATAGAAGGCATCTTTTCCCATTTCTTTTAAATCACCCACCAGTTTAACGGATGAAAACCTCAAATCAGGTGGGATTTTTTCCATATTTTTGGGTTCTGGCACTGCAATAACCTCTGCATTCTGAAATGAAAGTGGGTATATATCTTGAAACACATTTCTCCTGCTGGAATTTGATCTTGGTTCAAAGACGGCTATTAACCTTTTGGGTTCAAACCTTGCTTTGACAGCAGAGATGGTTTCCCTTACTGCTGTTGGGTGATGGGCAAAGTCATCAATTACGGTGATATTATCAACTATGCCTATTACCTCTTGTCTTCTTTTAACTCCCAAAAAGCTATTTAATGCCTTATATATTTCATCCATAGAAATACCGATGTTTACGGATACTGCTATGGCAGCTAACACATTTAACAGATTATGAATGCCATATAAACGAGTTTTAAATATATATTTTTTCCCCTCAATTGCTAAATTAAATTGTGTAAAATCACCGTTTATAGAATAATTCTTAAGTGAATAGTTATCTTGAGGGTCCAAGCCGTACGTAAGCTTTTTATAACTGTATTGGTGGAGTTCATTTTTCAAATCTGAAATATCACCATTTAAGATCAAAAGCCCTTCTTTGGGTAATATGGAAAGCAGTGCTTTAAAACTTTCTAAGACGTGGGAATAATCTTTGTAAATATCTGCGTGATCAAATTCCACACTTGTAATGACTGCAATGGAAGGCAGGTAGTGCAAAAACTTAGGTCTCTTATCAAAGAACGCAGTATCATATTCATCGCCTTCTATGACAAAATATCTTCCAGCTCCCACATTAAAATTTCTGTGAAAATTGAGAGGTATACCTCCCACCAGATAACCAGGGTCCATACCAGCGGAAAACAATATCCAGGATATAAGGGAAGTGGTTGTGGTCTTTCCATGTGTGCCTGAGACCACTATGCTCACCTTATCCTTTAAGGCAAATTCTTTCATTGCCTGGGGAAATGACATATAAGGTAACCCAAGCCTTAAAAGTTCTTGGGCCTCTGGGTTATCCCTTGTAATTACGTTTCCCACTATTACCAGGTCTGGTCCATGTTGGAGGTTATTAGGGCTATAGCCTTCCATTACCGGGATCTTTAGGTGCTTTATATATTCACTCATGGGAGGGTACATGTTTTGATCGGAGCCTGTTACCACAAAGCCCTTGCTCTTTAAAAGCCCTGCAAGGCCAGCCATTCCTGTGCCACATATACCCATGAGATGGACCTTTAGGCCCTTTTTTAGTTCCAAGGCAATTCTCCTATTGGGTAAGGGTAAAAAGGTTAAAGGACATGGAGTCCAGATCACAATATAGCATGGTGTTTCGAAGAACCTTGCCTTTATTTAGGATTATCTTTAATACCTCGTTTGCCTGTAACGTTCCTATAAGCATTGCAGTGGATGCCATAACGCCTAATATGTGCTCAGGTCCTAATGCTTCCTCCAACTCATTTATATCTCCATAAATCCTTTCTAAACCAGGGTCTCCAGGGAAGATGCTCATAACTTGTCCTTCCAATCCTGCCACTGCTCCATGCACCAAGGGAAGCTTTAATTCCCTTGTAAGCCTTTGGAGTATCAATCTATCCTTTTTGTTGTCAAGGCAATCTACCACCACATCGCATGCAGAAAGGATCTCCTTTCCGTTTGTTTGGTTGAGTGTTTCACAATATGCCTTTACCCGCAAAAAAGGATTTATGACCCTTAATTCATCCAATATCCATAAGGCCTTCCTAACTCCCAAAGAGCTGGTCTTTGAAAAACTTTGCCTATTTAGATTGCTTTCTTCAAACTTGTCAGGATCCACAAGGGTTAATGAACCTACGCCCATCCTTGAAAGACAAGATACCACCTGTCCTCCCAGACCACCTGTTCCTATCACCGCCACACGAGACAAATGAAGTTTTTCTTGCTCTTCTATTGTCAAGAGTTCTGTGTTGCGGATATATCTCAATGGCCAAATACCCATTTTGATTGCCGAAAGCAGTACCTCCCAAGGCTCCACCTTTTCTCTATAGGAGATATCAATTGCTTTTTTGTCTTGGATCACCTTTAAAAGCACACCCGGCCTTCTTTCCACCTCAATGGTTGCACTTAAGATTTCCTGCTCAAGACCCATGAATTACTACCTTCCTTGCCTTTTGAGGCCCAAGATGAGTCTATAGGGACCTGGGGTTCCATAAGGTACAAATGCCAGTCTCTGGCAGCATGTGATCTTGAAATCCAGATCCTGGGCCTTGCCATCCACTATTATGCACTCAATATCATCTGAAGGTAACCCCAACACCTCTGCCAATTGTATTCCTGTGATAACTTTCTTTGGTATCTCCATTTCAAAGGGAGAGTGAGGCAGGTAGCGTTTCAGAGGCCCAAAGGCCCTGATTTCCATCTTTAGCCGCCTCCAACGGGAGGAAACAATGCCACACGTTCGTGGCCATTTAGAATATAGTCCAGGTCTCTGTGGATTCCGTTTACCATCACTACTTTCACCCCATTTGGAGAAATACCTATGCGGACCAAGATATCCTTTATTGAAATACCAGGTCCGATTTCCAAGACCACTCCCCTTGATGGATCGTAGCCCGGTATGTATCGCCTAAGGGTGCTACTTAAAAATATGGTGACTGCCATTTTCTGCCCTGGTTAAATGTTTGATCCCTACATTAACTAAACTGGCATCCCAAATCCAGGGGAACTTTTTGGTAAACTATAGTGTTCCATTGAGAATAAACTCAAAGGCTTGGTCGGAGAGAATTTGCTTGACAGTTAAATCCATATAAAGGTATGAAACCAACTGATCTCCATGCACAGATTTTCATTAGGAAAGGGATTCAATACCTTTTTAGATAACAAAATCCCGGGGGGGAAAAAATGGCAAATAAAAAAGGATCTGTTTTAATAGTGGGCGGTGGTATAGGCGGCATGCAGGCTGCCTTGGATTTGGCCGATTCGGGCTATTACGTCTATTTGGTGGAAAAGAGCCCTTCAATCGGTGGGGTAATGGCTCAGTTGGATAAGACCTTTCCCACCAACGACTGCGCAATGTGAATACTCTCTCCCAAACTGGTCGAGGTCGGCCGGCACATAAATATAGAGCTGATTACATTGGCAGAGGTTAAAAAGGTGGAAGGGCAGGCAGGAGACTTTAAGGTACAGGTGGTTCAAAAACCCAGATACGTGGATTTGAGCAAGTGCATAGCGTGTGGTATATGCGCAGAGAAATGCCCTTCTAAGGTGGATGATGAGTTTAATCAGGGCCTTGCCAAGAGAAAGGCTATATATGTGCAGTACCCACAGGCTGTCCCACTTAAATATGCAATAGATAAAGAAAACTGCATTTATTTTAAGAAGGGCAAATGTAAAGCATGCGAGAAGTTTTGTCAGGCAGGGGCAATTAATTTTGAAGATAAGGAAAAAGAATTTACACTTGAAGTGGGTGCTGTTATATTAGCGCCAGGTTTTAGAACATTCGATCCATCGCAGTACACCACTTACTATTATGCAAACTTTCCAAATGTAATTACCTCACTTGAATTTGAAAGGATACTATCTGCCTCTGGTCCTACAATGGGACACCTTGTGAGGCCTTCAGATCATAAGGAACCCACAAAAATTGCTTGGTTACAGTGTGTGGGATCAAGGGATATTAATAGATGTGATCATGGGTATTGTTCTGCTGTTTGTTGTATGTATGCAATAAAAGAAGCTGTTATTTCAAAGGAACATGCAGGAGAAGATCTGGACTGTGCCATATTTTTTATGGATATGAGAACACATGGTAAAGAGTTTGAGAAATATTACGATGCGGCAAAAAACAAACAAGGCGTTAGATTCATCAGGAGTAGAATCCATTCCATTGATCAGGTTAAGGATGGTACGGACCTTATAATTAGATATGCAACGGAAGACGGTGAGGTAAAAGAAGAGATATTTGACATGGTGGTTTTATCAGTTGGGCTTGAAACCTCCCCTGAGGTGTATAATCTTGCCCAGAACCTGGGTGTGGATCTTAGCATTGGAGGTTTTGCTGATACAGAATCTTTCAGGCCTGTTGCCACCAAAATTCCCGGCATATATGTGTGTGGAGCATTTCAGGGACCTAAAGACATACCACAGACTGTAATTGAGGCCAGTTCTGCAGCTGCTGAGGCAGGTGCCCTACTTAAGGAATCCAGGAACACACTTACCAAGACCAAAGAGATACCACCAGAGAGAAACGTATACGGTGAGAGGCCGAAGATAGGGGTTTTTGTGTGTAATTGTGGCATCAATATCGGAGGTGTGGTGGATGTGCCTGCTGTGAGGGACTATGCATCCACACTCCCCTATGTGGAATTTGTTACAGATAACCTATACAGTTGTAGCCAAGATACCCAGGATGTGATGGCAAAGCTTATTAGGGAAAAGGGTCTAAACAGGATTGTGGTGGCCGCTTGTAGTCCAAAGACCCATGAACCACTGTTCCAAGAGACCCTTGTAAACGCAGGGCTCAACAAATACCTCTTTGAGATGGTAAACATCAGGAATCAAGACTCTTGGGTGCATAAGGACGATCCCAAAGCTGCCACTGAAAAGGCCATGGACCTTGTTAGGATGGCAGTTGCCAAGGTTGCAATGATGGAGCCTTTGAGGGAGGCTCAATTAGAGATCAATCAGCGTGCACTGGTGATAGGTGGCGGTGTATCAGGTATGGTAGCAGCAAAGACCTTTTCCCAGCAAGGGTATCAGGTGAGCTTAGTGGAAAGGGAAAATGTCTTGGGAGGACAGGCAAGGAGGCTTTACAGGAGCTGGAAAGGTGAAGACGTACAAAAGAAGTTAAATGAGCTCATTAAGTCTGTGGAAGAAGACCCCAATATAGAAATTCACCTTGGTGCACAAATTACAAATGTGGATGGTTTTGTTGGGAATTTTAAGACTACTGTTAAAAAAGGAAACAGTGATCAGGTAATAGAGCATGGAGTTGCTTTAATAGCTACTGGAGCAAAGGAATATGTTCCAAATGAATATTTATATGGACAAGATAAACGTGTGTTGACACATCTCGAATTGGATGAAAAATTCATAAAAGATGAAGCTTCCCTTAAAGATATAAAATCTGCTGTTTTTATACAATGCGTTGGTTCAAGAGAACCTGGAAGGATGTATTGTTCAAGGGTTTGTTGTACCCATAGTGTTGAAAGCGCCTTAAAAATAAAAGAGATAAATCCTTCAGCAGATGTGTATATTTTGTACCGTGATATAAGGACATATGGAGAGAGGGAATATTTATATAGGAAAGCAAGGGAAAAAGGTGTCATATTTATAAGGTTTAGTCTAAACAATAAGCCTCAGGTTTTATCGGCTCAGAATGGAATTCATGTGACTGTAATTGACCATGTGCTCCAGAGGCCTGTGAAGATAGTTGCAGATCTGCTGACCTTAGCCACTGCAATTGTGCCTGAAAAAGATGAGGCTTTGGCACAATATTTTAAAGTCCCGATGAATGAAGATGGATTCTTTGTGGAGGCACATGCCAAGTTGGGTCCCAGCCAATTTGCCACAGACGGTGTATTCTTGGCAGGGCTTGCCCATTATCCCAAGCCTTTGGATGAATCCGTTGCCCAGGCGCAAGCTGCCACATCCAGGGCGGTCACCTTGCTTGCAAGAAAGCAGATATTTGTAAGTGGTCAGGTGGCCCAGGTGAATCCATTTTTCTGCAGCAGTTGTGGTGTTTGTGTGGAGATTTGCCCATATTCGGCACCTGGTTTTATAGAAAAGGGTCCATTCCAAGGCAGGGCAGAGGTAAATCCTGTGCTTTGCAAAGGATGTGGTCTTTGTGTGGCATCTTGTAGGTCCGGAGCAATAAACCTTAAGGGTTTTGGTGAAGATCAGATTATGGCAATGATAAATGAGTTATAACGAGGAGATTACCATGAGTGAATGGGAACCAAAGATTGTAGCCTTTTTGTGCCACTGGTGTAGCTATGGAGCTGCTGACCTTGCAGGGGTTAGCAGGCTACAGTACCCTCACAACTTTCGGGTCATAAGGGTACCGTGTTCAGGTAGGATAAGTCCCAAGTTTATCTTGGCTGCCTTAAGGCAAGGGGCAGATGGTGTATGGGTATCGGGTTGACACCCTGGAGATTGTCATTACCTGGAAGGTAATTACTACGCTAGAAGAAGATTTGCATTACTAAAGGGTTTGTTGGAGCATATTGGCATTGAACCTGGCAGGATCCATTTCTCTTGGATCTCTTCTGCGGAGGCAACCAAGTTTGTGGATGTGGCCACTAAGGTTGCCAATGCTGTTGCCCAGCTTGGGCCGGCCAGGTGGCTAATTAAGAAGAGAGCAGAGGTGGCATAATGATTGGCTATACAGAGAAGATCAGAAAAAGGGCCAAGGAGTTGTTGGCCGAGGGGAAGGTGGAAGCCTTTGTGGGTTACAGGCTTGGGAGTGTGCCCTTAATGAACCAGCCTGTGTTAATAAAAAAGCCAGAGGATGCGGAACAGTTGGTGTGGGATAGCAACTGTTGCCTAAATTTGGCCAATTACCTGACTAAGAGAACGGAAAAGATTGGGATTGTTGCAAATGGCTGTAATTCCCGGAACATAGTAATACATATCACCGAGAACCAGATAAAAAGGGAACAGCTTTATATACTGGGAATTCCCTGTGAAGGTACTTTGGATCACAGGGCAATTCTCAGGGCAATGGGAGGAAAGGAGCTAACCTCATATGTTGAAGAAGGAGATGGCTTCACGGTCAAGGCCAACGGATTGGAGAAGACATTTAAAAAGGCAGATTTTCTAAGGACAAATTGTAAGACATGTCAGCACAAGAATCCTGTATTATATGATGAACTTTTAGGTGAATTGGTATTGGAAAATACAAATGTGGATCCTTTTTCCGATGTAAGATCCATTGAAAATCTGAGCAGTGAAAAGAAATGGGATTTTTTTAAAAATTTAATTTCAAAATGCTTAAGGTGTTATGCATGTAGAAATGCATGCCCACTTTGTTATTGCCCAACTTGTTTTGTGGATGAATCCAAACCACAGTGGGTTGGCAAGAGCATAGATCCAACTGATACCATGACCTTTCATATACTTAGGGCATTTCATTGTGCCGGAAGATGTACCGATTGCGGAGCTTGCGAGAGGGTCTGCCCTGTAGCAATTCCAATGAGGCAATTTACCAAGAAACTAAATAAAGATGCCAAAGAACTTTTCAATTGGGAAGCAGGGCTGAGCTTGGATCAGAGGCCCTTGTTTGATTTTTATAAGCCAGAAGACTTTAATGATTTCATATATTGATTAACAGCAAAGGGAAAGGTAGCGAAGATGAGCACACCAAAGGTAATCAAAAAAGAAGAGTGGCTCAATGTACTAAATGGGTTACGAAAGAGTTATAAGGTCTTTGTGCCTGTAAAGGATGGAGACATACATTTATTCAAAGAACTAAAAGAAGGGGTAAAGGCAAACTTTGATTACTCCAATACGAGACTTTCCCCTAAGGGTATTGTGTACCCCCAGTCCGAGAGGATGTTTGAGTGCCCACTGGAAGAGGGGAATGAAGGGGCCTTTATATTGAAAGAATCTCCCAAGGATTTTTCACCCCAGGTTGTGGTGGGGATCAGGCCCTGTGATGCCCATGGATTTTTGATTGTGAAGAGGAACTTTGACAACCCCCAATACCAAGATCCCTGGTGGGTTCAGAGATACCAGGCAACTACCTTTATAGGTCTTGGATGCAATGAGCCTTGTCCCACTTGCTTTTGTAATGCAGTGGGAGACGGACCTTTTGGAGAGCAGGGCCTGGACATCATCATGTATGATGTCTCGGATTCCTATGTCCTGAAGCCTGTCTCAGAAAGGGGAAAGGATTTGCTTTCAGACCTTGGGGGACGGGATGCCAGTGGAGACGAGATTAAGGCAGCAGAAGATTTAAAGGCCTCTGCTACCAAAAAGATGTCCACTTCTTTTAATATAGAACCTCTAAGGTCAAAGACACAGCTGGAACTTTTTAACGCACCCTATTGGGAAGATGTGGCATTTGCATGTATTAATTGTGGAACCTGCACATACCTTTGTCCAACATGTTGGTGTTTTGATATTCAGGATGAGGTTTATAAGAAATATTGCGATAGGATCAGGAACTGGGATTCCTGCATGTTCCCATTGTTTACTTTGCACGGATCAGGACATAATCCCAGAGACAAAAAATTCCAAAGGGTTAGGCAGAGGTTTATGCATAAACTGAAGTACTATGTCGATAAGTATGGTAATGGAGTTCAATGTTCGGGCTGTGGCAGGTGTGTTAGATATTGCCCGGTGAACATTGACATAAGAGAAGTTTGTAAACTGATGTGCATGTAAAAAGTCAAGGGGGTGTCCATTGAAGAATCCATATTTACCATATCCTGTGAGGATAGAAGATATTGTGGTGGAGACAGAGGACAGGAACTTGAAGACATTTAAGTTCACGTTCCTGAATCCTGAAGATGAGGCCAAATTCCAATATATTCCCGGCCAGTTTGCAGAACTTTCAGTCCCTGGGAAAGGCGAGATTCCCATAGGTATTGCCTCTTCTCCCACAGAAAAAGGTTATGTGACATTTACTGTGAACAAGGTTGGGGTTGTGACAACTTATTTGCACAACATGAAGGTGGGAGATATTATGGGGATCAGGGGACCGTTGGGAAATTGGTATCCCTGGGAGGAGATGGAAGGAAAAAATGTGGTAATAATAGGCGGTGGTTTTGCTTTTACAACCTTGAGGTCCAGCATTGTTTATATGCTGCATCCTGAAAATAGGCCCAAGTTTAAAAAGATCATAGTGGTTTATGGTGCAAGGAATCCAGGGCTTTTATTGTACAAGCAAGAACTAATGGAATGGGAAAAGAGGGATGATATTGAAATGCACATCACAGTGGATGCCACCGATGACCCCAATTGGAAGTACAACATTGGATTTGTGCCTGCTATAACTGAGCAAAAGGTAAAGAGCTCTGAGGATGCATATGCAATAGTATGTGGTCCTCCCATTATGATAAAGTTCACCCAACCTGTTTTGGAAAAATTGGGATTCCCACCAGAGAGGATCATCTTGAGTTTGGAAAACAGGATGAAATGTGCCATTGGCATGTGTGGCAGGTGTAATGTGGGAGATCAGTTTGTTTGTAAGGATGGGCCAGTATTTTCTTTGGCAAAGCTGAGAACACTACCACCTGAGTATTAAGATTCATTTTAGGCCTGCCTTAATTTAAATCTCTGGGCAGGCCATTTTTGTTTTAGAAGGGATGGTAATGATGGGCGGAGGGTTTGCTGGGTTTAGGGAAAGAATTAGGGTATGTTTTTATGAATGGGTAAAACCCTTGGAAAGACTCCTTGTGGCTTCCAAGTTAAATCCCAATGTTATAAGCTTCACGGGGGTTCTGTTCTCAGGCCTATGTGGATTCTTTTTTAGTGGAGGACTTTTTTTTAGGGGTGCAATATTTCTTTTTTTGGCAGGCATGTGCGATGCATTAGACGGCACCATTGCACGGGAACAGGGAAAGGCATCCAAGAAAGGGTCTTTTTTAGATAGCACCTTAGATAGGCTGGGAGAGATCTTAATATTTGTTGGCCTGGTATACTACTTTAGCGGAAGGGCTCAACCCTGGTTTGTGGCAGCTATTGTGATTGGTCTGAGTTGTTCCATGATGGTAAGTTATGTGAGGGCAAAGTCAGAAGCCCTTGGCCTATCGTGCAAAGTGGGTTTATTTCAAAGACCTGAAAGGTTTGTGATGTTGATCTTGGGTTCTCTTTTGAGCCTAATACCTAAGATTGGTTTGTATCTTTTTCAAGTTATTCTAATCATAATATCGCTACTTGCTGTTTATACCACGATTGAGCGCATGAGGTATGTATTGAGAGTTATAGAGACAGGAGGGGTGGAATGAAGGATTACCTTATGTGTCCAAACTGTGGGAAAAAGGTTGTTATTTATAAGAATCCGTACCCAACTGTGGATGTGATAATTGAGCTTCCCTCGGGTATTGTACTCATAAAGCGCAAAAACCCTCCTTTTGGTTGGGCACTACCGGGTGGATTTATAAATTACGGTGAAAGTGCAGAGGTTGCAGCAGTGAGAGAGGCCTTGGAGGAGGTAAATTTAAAGGTGCGCTTGAAATACATTCACGGAGTTTATTCTGATCCCAGAAGAGATCCAAGACACCACAGCATTTCTATTGTGTTTGTGGGAGAAGCAGATGGAGAGCCGGTGGCAAAAGATGATGCAGCAGAGGTGGGGATATTTACAGAGGAAACCTTGCCAAGCCCCATTGTATTTGACCACAAAAAGATACTGAAGGATTACTTTAGGAGACTAAAAAAACCTGAGGAAGCATTTATATGCAAAGAGTGAGTCTTTTAGAGATCTTTAAGAAAAGAACAAGGCATCCTTTCAGACCAAGGGCTTCTGATATTATAAGAGGTCTCTTCCATGATTATGTGGCTTTGCCAGTCCCGGAAAATGGCTCTTTGGTTTTGGGAAAGGCAACCTTTAATGGAAAGACCATCTATGTAATAGGCCAACAGAAACCAAAGCCCGAGGACTTAAAAGGTCCTGATGAACTAAAGAGACTAAACTATGGCATGTTGACCAGTGATGATCATTCTGCAGTCTTAGACTTATTGGAGATGGCAGAAAGGGAGGACAAGGAAAATACTGCAATTTTTACCATTGTGGATACCTATGGTGCGGACATATCCATGTATTCTGCACAAAGGTTTCAGGCTTTTTTCATTGCCCAACTCATTAAAAGATTTTTGACGATTCCTTTAAGGACAATCAGCCTGATATTAGGGGAAGGTGGAAGCGGAGGAGCACTTGCCTTGCAGGTTACAGATGTGAGAGGCCAAATGGAAGATGCCATGTACGCCACAGCTCCTCCGGAGAGTATGGCCTCGATCATCTTCCGAGACCCTTCAAGGGTAGAGGAATCTTTAAGTATCCTAAGGCCCACAGCAAAGGAGCTAAAAAAGCTAAATGTCATAGATACAATAGTACCTTCTCCTGAAAACGTGGCAGATTTGGAAGGATACGTAAAGGAAATAAACCTTTTTTTGGAAAAAGCCATTAGATGGGTATTTAAGAAGAGAATAAAAAAACTGTTAAAATTAAGGGCCATGAGGGCCCAAGACTACGGTATCCAGAAAAAGATCGGGCCTTTACATGACATAATGAGGTACATAGAAAGGCCTTTAAAGGCTGCTTTTAGAAGACCTTCACCGGACATCAAGATAGTGAGTTATTCTGCTTTGACAGAGGTAGCAGAAGATTATGGTTCACACAACGGAAAGGATCATCCACAGGATATGGTGCAATGCACTGGATCAAAGGACGCTGATCCACAAGCACAGAAGGGATGTGGAAAGCTGATCCCACTTCATAGATTTCTGGATAATCACCACATATGCCCTGAATGTGGTTATACCTATGTAATGGGTGCCTCAGGTTGGATAGACTGCCTGTTGGATCCAGGCACCTTCTATGAACTATATCGGCACCTGACTGTCTATGACTTGCTGGAAGACTCGGAGATTACTCCCTATTACAGAGAATTCTTAAAAAGACAGGAAGGCAGATCTCCCTTTGAGGAGTCCTTGGTTGTGGGTACAGGACGGGTAAATGGTTTTAGGGTGGTGGTTGCCATATGTGAGTTTTATTATTGTGGCGGTTCAATGGGGGTGGTCTTTGGCGAAAAGTTTAGGAGGGCTGTTGATTATGCAATAAAGGAAAGGGTTCCTGTCATTTCAGTGTGTTGCTCTGGTGGAGCAAGGTTATACGAAGGTATATTGGCCTTAATGCAGATGGTAAAGACCATAGAGGCAGTAATTAGGCTCAAAGCAGCAGGCCTACCCTTTTTGAGTATCCTTGCAGATCCTTCCACAGGAGGGGCCATTGCAAGTTATGCTGCTTTGGGGGATGTAATTATTGCAGAGCCAGGGGCATTAATTGTATTTACAGGGCCAAGGGTGATGAAGGCAAGGGGATTTGAAGTTGACGAAAAATTTGTAAGATCTGAGTATTTGTATAATGTGAGCAAAGAGATCTATAATAGTTTGGATTATTATAAGGAAATTAGGGGCATCCAAGAAATTTCTGAAAGAAGTGAGATGAAATATTGTATAAGCAGATATTTGGAATTTTATTATAGGCAGAAAACTCCTGAAAAAAACAAAGGATTTTTAAACTTCAAGACTTCTTAGGCCTATGAGCAGGCCGGATTGTATTAGTAATAGAAATATAAAAATTATAGCCACATACGTGTATAGCAAAATAGGCACCGTAAGTGGCTTGTTTGACGATCTCCAATATCCTTCCGAACTTTATAGAAGACCAGATGATTTTTTCCTAAACGAGGATGAGTGGACAACATTAGAAAACTTTAGAACTATATTCTTACGGGCAAAAGATTTTGTGATGGAGGATAATTTTTTCTATAAATGTGGATTTTCAACTGCAAAGCTAAGTTCTTGGGGTAAATTACATTATTTTACTAAGGTATTTGCAGGTCCTGCAGATGGCTTTAGGCGTCTGGAATTTTTTAACAAGCAGTTTAACGACACAAAAGATATAAAAGTAGCCATCCCACCATATTACGAAAAGAATTTAGGATTGAACAGAACTGTTATAATTATTGCATATCATCACGATATGGATCCAAATGAAGATGTGATGGGAGAGCTATACACAAGGGGAATTTTAGCATCTATTCCAACTTTGTGGGACCTACCTGCTGCTGAAGTAAAGCTTATAATGGCCTCTTACGATCCAGTGGAGGTTTTGAAAAAGGACCCTGTGGTAAAAGGGTGTGAATTAAAGCTTGAGTGGGACAAGGATATTCTATGGGAGAGGATTGGGGGAGAAAAAGTAAAATTGGGAGAATGGGTGGAACTAATCCTAGAAGAAAACGTGGCCTTTTTCCTTGGAAGGTATGCCAAAAGTTTGTTCAGTCCTGGCTTGGGAGTTCAAAAAACATATGGATTTTTGCTCCACAGGGATATTAACTTAAAAGATTTGAGTCTTTCCCAAAATACCCTCATTAAAGCTCCCTACTTTGTCTACGATATTACTTTTGAGAGGATTTCTTTCCCACGGAGAATACAAATGTTAATGCCATCAAGGCCAAGACATGAAGAAATACAAAAGGCCTTGATGGAGACAATAGATGAATTAAGGGCAACTGCAAGAGAAAGAGCCCATGCTTATATGGAGCTCCAAAAGGTAAATCAAATGCTAATGCAAATTAAAGATGAACAAGAAAATATAATTGTTCAAAGAACAGAGGAACTGGAGCGAGCTAAAGAAGAGTTAGCAAAGATGAACCTTAGGTTAAAAGAAGAAATAAATTCACAAAAAAAAGAATTAGAAAGACTAAATTTTTTAAAGAGATATTTGGCTCCTTCTGTTATAAGTTACCTTACAAGTAAAAACGTTTCTGAAATTCCATTCCAAAGAAAGTTTGTAAGTGCAGTTTTTGTGGATATAAGAGGATTTACATCCATTTCTGAGCTGAGTGAACCAGAAGATTTGATGGAATTACTAACAAACTACTTTGAAAATATAATAAAATTAATTCATGAGTATCAAGGAACTGTATATAAAATACTTGGAGATGGTATAATAGTTCTTTTGAATGATATAATAGATATCCCTGACCATGCCTTCAAAGCAGTAAAAATGGCATTGGATATTCAGCATAGAGTTGCTGATATGAAGAAAGTGACACAAGAGGACTTGGGTGTAGGGATTGGGATAAATAGTGGTTATGTAAGTCTTGGAACAATAGGCTCCACTACCTTTAAAGACTATGCAGTGATTGGAAAGGAGATGAATTTAGCTGCAAGAATACAATCATTGGCAGGCCCTGGAGAAATATTGATAACCCAAAGGACATATTCTTTGGTAAAAGAAAAAGCAAAGGTAAAGGAGATAGGAGAGACACAGATAAAAGGAATAATCAGACCTGTGAAACTTTATAAGGTATTGGGAATAAATGAAGTGGCGGTCCCAACGGGACTCGAACCCGTGTCTTCGCCGTGAGAGGGCGATATCCTAGGCCACTAGACGATGGGACCTAACTTTCAGCCTTTTTAGGTCTTTTTGGCCTTATAGTCAAGGGCTTTTTGGTGTGGTGTATGGTTTCAAGGGAAAATAAAAAGATTGAACTCAAAAGATGCCTATGGCAGATGTATCCGATTTTGAAGGAAGGAGGAGTTAATCTAAGTATTGATTGGAACCAAGATTTAAAAGTTTGGATTATATCTGTTAGCAAAAAAGGATACGTAAGGCACACTATCCTTCATGAAGAGGATGCAAATTTATGTCTAAATGGGCAAGTTTGCGTTTATCTTGGTGTTTCATTTGTTCATTTTTTAAATTTTTTTGAATCTAACTCTTAAATCTATTAAACAAGGACTGTTACAGATTCTATCCCTTTTATACTTTTAATTTCTTTAATACAAATTGGATTTATCTTAATTTTAAATTCCTCTCCAGCTTTCAAAAATATATCTTGAGAGTCTTTAGTTATCTTGAATATAATTGCCTTATCGCCCTTATAAATTTCAATGACTTTTTGGAGACTGTTTAAAAGGGTTTCATCTATATTAGATAGATGAATATCTATCAACAATGCCTTCGAGACTGAATGGAGATACTTTTCAATTGTATAGATTGAATTTACAGTAGATCTGATTCCCTCCTCGTTAGATTCTACTGTCAAGTTAATAATTAAAGGCTTTTCCAAAATAAGATTTTCATAATATGTTTTAAAAACATCAGGAAATACCAATGCTTCCAATGAGCCTGTCATATCTTCTATTTGAAGTATCGCCATTTTTTCGCCTTTTTTTGTCTTTTTAGTCTTTATATCAGTGAACACGCATAGTAAATATTGATTTTCTATTTTTTGATCTTCTTCAAGTCCTATAAGTTCTTGAACTGTTGTTGTGGGTAAAAAAGATCTCAGGTCTTCCTGTTCATCCAGTGGGTGCCCGGTTATATAGAACCCTATTGCTTCCTTTTCTTTTCTGAGTAATTCTTCTTTGCTCCATTCAGAATAGTTTAAATCTTCATTTACATTGGGTTTGAGCAAGGTTCCAAATAAAGTGGGCCTGCTTATATTTTTAAGAATTGATTTGTTTTGCGTGAGTTTTTCAAGTTGGTTCATGAGATATGCCCTGCTTTTGCCTGTGAAGTCAAAGGCACCAGCTTCTATAAGGCATTCTGTCACCCTCTTTGTAATCTTTTGGCCTGACATCCTCCGTAAAAAATCTTCCAGATCAAGGAAAGGGCCGTGCTCATCCCTTTCTTTAATTATTGCTTCCACTGCCTTAAGCCCAACGTTTTTTACAGCACCAAGGCCAAATCTGATCCTGGGTGAGGTGGAATAGTTCTCGGAAAAGGGCACTATGGTAAAGTCGCTGTTGGATTCGTTTATATCTGGAGGCAAGACCTCTATTCCAATGCTTTTACTTTCCAATATGTTTTTGATGGTCTTATCCCTATTCCCCATATCAAGACTCAGCAATGCAGTCATGAATTCGAGAGGAAAGTGGGCTTTCAGATAGGCAGTTTGAAATGCCACCATGGCATAGGCTGTGGAGTGGGACTTATTGAAACCATAACCTCCAAATTTGGATATGAGATCAAAGAGATATTCTGCCTTAGCCCTATCCTTTCCTTTTTTCACAGCTCCTTCAATGAACCTCTCCCTTTGTTTGGCCATTATGTCTTCTTTTTTCTTTCCAATGGCCTTCCTCAGTTCATCTGCCTCTGCCATTGAGTAATCTGCCACTATTTGCGCGATCTTCATAGCTTGTTCTTGATATAGCATCACACCATAGGTCTCTTCTAAGACGGGTTTTAACTCAGGGAATATGTAATCTATCTCTTTTTTGCCATTCTTTCCTTCTATAAATTCGTCCACCATGTTGCTTCCCAAAGGCCCTGGCCTGTATAAGGCCAATATGGCTATAAGATCTTCAAAGCGTCTTGGCCTCAACCTCTTCAGTAACCTCTTCATACCCATGGATTCCAGCTGAAACACTCCTGTGGTCTTTCCATCGGCACACAGATCATAGGTGGCTTCGTCTTTAAGATCCAATGATTCTATGTCTAATCTGATTCTTCTTGTTTTCTCTATAAGCTCCAATGCTTTTCTTATTACAGTGAGGGTTTTCACACCCAAGAAGTCAAATTTTATAAGCCCGATCTTTTCTAAGGCCTCCATTGGGAAGTGGGTCATTATCTCGTTTTTTTGCCCAACATACAAAGGCAGATATTCCACCAATGGCTTGTCACTTATAACCACGCCAGATGCATGGGTGGAAGGATGTCTTGAAAGGCCTTCAAGGGATTTTGATATATGGATGAGTTTTTTGATCCTTTCATCTCCCTCTTTCCAAAGTCTATTTAGCTCTGGTTCTTCTTCAAAGGCCTCATCCAAAGTGATCTTGGGCCTTGAAGGTATAAGTTTGGCTATCTTGTCAGCCACCTTGTTTTCTATTCCAAGGCATCGGGCCACATCCCTTATCACTGCCCTTGCTTTCATGGTCCCAAAGGTAATAATCTGAGAGACACAGTCTTCTCCGTACCTTTGAGATACGTATTTGATTACCTCATCCCTACCGTTAATACAAAAATCTATATCTATGTCAGGCATACTGATCCTGTGGGGATTTAAAAACCTCTCAAATATGAGACCATACTTAATGGGGTCCACAGTTGTTATACCAAGGGCATAGGCCACAAGTGAGCCAGCTGCCGAGCCCCTTCCTGGACCAACGGGTATGTTCTTGCTTCTGGCATAATCAATGAAATCGCTCACTATTAGAAAATAGCCGGCAAACCCAACTTCTTTGATAACTTTTAGTTCATATTCCAATCTTTCCCAATACTCTGATTCCTCAGAATCTTTCATTGCATTTGATTTTAGTTTGTTTTTAAGTCCTGCTTTGGCATTTTTTTCCAAAATTTCATCTACTGTTAACCCTTCAGGTAGTGAAAATGCTGGAAATTTATATTCACCAAGTTTCATTTCATAATTACATTTTTCCTGGATAAGAACTGTATTATCCAATGAATCTTCAAATTCTGGTAGTTGTGATTTCATCTCATTTTCTGATTTAAAATAAAAATCATTTGTAGAAAATTTGAGCCTATTTTCATCCTCCAGTTTATTTCCAGTTTGTATACAAAGGAGTACGTCATGTGCTTCGGCATCTTCTTTGTTCAGATAGTGACAGTCATTTGTAGCAATAAGTGGAATTCCGAGTTTATTTGAGATTTCCCTAAGTCCTTTGTTTACTATTTGTTGTTCCAGCATTGAATTTGCCATTATCTCTAAGAAAAATCTTTCTTTATCAAATATTTGTGCAAATTTTTCTGCTTCGTATAAGGCATCTTTCAATCTATCTTGTAGTATCAAATGAGGGATCTTGCCCTTTAAACAAGCAGACATGGCAATAAGGCCGCTGTTTAATTCATTCAAAAGTTCCATATCTACCCTTGGGTTATAGTAAAAGCCTTCTTTGTAGGATAGGGTGATGAGCCGACAAAGGTTTTTGTAACCCTGCTCGTTCATAACGAGTAATACCAAGTGAAAACTATTGGGTTCTCCAGGCTGACTTTGTTTTGTGTGCCTGGAACCTGGCGCCACATACATTTCACATCCCAAGATGGGCTTTATACCTTGGTTGGAGGCAAGTCTGAAAAAGTCCACAGCAGCAAATATGTTGCCGTGGTCAGTAATTGCAACTGCTTCCATTCCTTGTGCCTTGGCAATTTCGATCAGGTCCTTAACCCTTATGGAACCATCCAGCAGACTATATTCTGTGTGTACGTGGAGATGACAGAATTTACCCAATTTAATCCCTTTCTGGTGGTTTTTTACTTTTCGGAATGTAAAATATACTGTTTTTCAATTGAGGAGGAAGGTATTCTTGGGAGCTATTGGGCTCATCATGGGGATATATGTATCCCTTTCCGTACCCAAAACCCTTCATAAGACCGGTGACGGGGTTTCTTAGGTGTAACGGCACTGCTATTGAGCCGGTCTCCTGTATCTTTTGTAATACCCGTTTTTCTGCCGTATAAATGGTATTGTCTTTTGGGGCTTGGGCCATGTAAAGGGCTGCTTCGGCGATTATCAGTTCTCCTTCAGGAGATCCGACCACATCAAATCCGTGGAAGGCAGCCTGAGCAACTACCAGGGCCATTGGGTCTGAGAGGCCAATATCCTCGGCTGCAAACCTTATAATCCTTCTTAAGATAAATCTTCTGTCTTCACCCGCCTGAAGCATTCTATACAGCCAATACAAGGTGGCCTGTGGATCACCACCTCTCATGCTCTTGATAAAGGCAGATATTAGGTTGTAGTGCTCTTCTCCTTGTTTGTCATAGTAAAGGGCCATGCCCTGGGTGGATTCATGGATAATCTCCTCATCTATTTCATCCTTTTTTCTTTCCTTTGTGGTTAGGGCTGCAATTTCCAATATGTTTAAAAGGACCCTGGCATCACCATTGGAGATTGAGGTGAGCAGATCCATAGCACCTCTTGTGATGGAAAGGCCCAAATCTCCAAGGCCTTTGTGGGGATCTTTTAATGCAATAGAAATTAGCTTCTCCAATACCTCTTTGGAAAGTGGCTCTAATTTTAAGACCCTGCACCTTGAGAGCAGGGGTGGTATTATCTCAAAGGATGGATTTTGGGTCGTTGCGCCCAGAAGTACTATTATTCCCTTTTCAACGTAGGGTAAAAATGCATCTTGTTGGGCCTTATTAAATCTATGGATCTCATCGATGAATAGAATAGTGGGCTTTCCAATTTCCTTGAGCTTTCTTTTTGCTGTTTCAATGACATTCCTTAAGTCTTTAACACCAGAACTTACAGCAGAAAGTGCTTCATAGGGGCACTCGGTTTCTTTTTGGATTAGCTCAGCCAATGTGGTCTTGCCACTCCCCGGCGGGCCCCAAAGGATCATGGATCTGGGCCTCTTTAACCTTAATACTGTGCTAATAAACCCTCTTGGGCCTGTGATATGTTCTTGACCCAAAACCTCAGCCAGTGTCTTGGGTCTCATTCTGTGTGCTAAGGGTATATGCTCCTCTGCCATAAGATGGATAGGCTCCTTTTTGAGCAACAAAACAGCTTATTGAAGTTTTAAAATTATATCAAAAGTTATAATATCTATCCACTGGTTGTTAGGGTATTCTTTAGGGGGTTAAATGGAAAGATATTATCATCCTTGGTGCCATGTGGTAATGGTAAGGGGCGGTGGTGATGTGGGTTCGGGTGTGATTGTGAGGTTATACAGAGCCGGTTTTAGGGTAATTTTTACAGAGATTGAAAGGCCTGTATCTGTCAGAAGAAGGGTATGCTTTTCCGAGGCTGTATATGATGGCAGGGCTATGGTGGAAGGGATAAGCGCAGTTTTGGTACGTGATCTCTCTGAGGCTAAAAAGGTCTGGGAAAAAGGACAGATACCTGGCCTGGTTGACCCTCGGTGTGATATTATTAAAAGCCTAAGTCCGGATGTGGTGGTGGATGCAATTATGGCCAAAAAAAACCTTGGAACCAAAATGGATTGGGCTCCCTTGACAATTGGATTGGGACCTGGATTTAAAGCAGGTAAGGATGTACATGTGGTGGTGGAGACCAAAAGGGGGCATTTTCTTGGAAGGGTTATACTCAAAGGTCAAGCAGAAAAGGATACGGGTGAACCCGAACCTGTCATGGGATATACCCACGATAGGGTTCTCAGAACACCGTCAGATGGTTTGTGGAAGCCTTTTATGGATATAGGTGACTTTGTAAAAAAGGGTCAGGTAATAGGGAAGGTTGGAGATAAAGAGGTTTTGGCAGGGGTTGCTGGAGTAATTCGAGGTCTTATCAGACCTGGGATAATGGTTTCAAAGGGTATAAAGATTGGTGATATAGATCCAAGGGGAAATAAGGATTATTGTAGTACTGTCTCAGATAAGGCCTTGGCCATAGGAGGAGGTGTTTTAGAGGCTATTTTGATGTGGTGTTCAAACGGACACAATATTGAAAAGATTGCATAGAAAGGGGGGTATTATGCAAAAGAAGATCTTGTTGGCAATAGATGAATCAGAGGGTGCTTTAAAGGCAGTAAGGTTTGTGGCAGAAAGTATGAGTAAGGAACACAAGGTTACCATCTATTCAATAGTTCCCAATACACTTTTGATCTGCCAGATGCACGATGAAACTTTCACCCCATATTTTTTGGCCCAAAGGGATGCCTTTTGTTCCCTGGAAGATAGAAAAAGGGATTTGTTGAGGGATACACAGAACAAGGCAAGGGAGATTTTGTTGTCAGCAGGTTTTCCAAGACAGAATGTGGAGTTAAAGTTGGACAAGGAGGAAAAAGGAGTAGCAAAAGACATTATAAACGAGGCTGAAAAGGGATATGATATAGTTGTGCTTGGTAGAAGGGGACTTTCAGGTTTAAAGGAGTTTTTCTTAGGTAGTGTGTCGCAAAAGGTTCTGCAAGGTGCAAAGGATATCACCGTTGTTTTAGTGGGTATGCAATAAATATATGCTGCCTCGAGTTTTTAAGTATTAAGGGGCATTATGCCCCTTTCTCTCAATTATTATCCATCAGTTAACTTTTTCATGGATAAGGTTTATGTAGGCATGTGCATAAAATTATTCAAGTCCAGCGATTGGAAAATTTTATTCATAAAATCAAGTGTTTTCAAGTGCAAAGCCTTGCGTTTGGAACTACTTGTTGATAGGTTTATACAAAAGTGCATTGTTCAAAAATTCTAAGTGTATTTGCTTGATTTTATTGATCACAGGATTTTTAAGATAGCAAAATTACTCAGATTTTCTGGTTTTGGCCTTGAAATTGGTTAAATATTATGATTTGCTTTAATATTAATAAGAGCTTTTTTTGCTGTTGATGAAATTTATCCTTGAGCGATAACAAATAGCATTGGTATTCTTTGATTTTTCTCAATCTCATCTGGAGATTTAATTGCATTAAGCTCTTTTAGAATTAAAACCACTTTTCTTGTAATAGATAAAACAGGTATTTTATTGTAAAGGGAGTGGTAATGATATCAGAAGGATAATGACTTAGAAATTGGTAAGAGGCAAAGAACGAAGGTTGACCATAAATCAAGAGTGTGATATGAACTCAAAAACAGGTGAGACTATTTCTTATTTTAACGCAACTGTTTGTTCCCATAATGTAGAAAAGATGCTAAAATACATTTTAACAACCTAACAGAGGAGTAATGATGCAGGAAGCAATCTCTAGGCAAGAATTGGAAGATCTTGTGAGGCTTATGGTTCAGAAAAATCTCGAACTGGCAATAGAAGAGTATGTGCGCAGAAATGATCAAAGGTTGAAAGAGCTTTCCATCATAGAGAGGGTGATAAGGGTTGAAGAGGAGCTCAAAACTCTTAGGGAGACCGAGCTGGTCCGCTTTGAGGCTATAGAAAAGCGTTTCGAGGCTATGGAAAAGCGCTTTGAGGTCTTGCACAATGACATGAACACCCGATTTGAAACCCTCCAGAAAGACATGAACACCCGATTTGAAACCCTCCAGAAAGACATGAACACCCGATTTGAAACCCTCCAGAAAGACATGAACACCCGATTTGAAACCCTCCAGAGGGAGATGAACGCCCGGTTTGAGGCCTTACAAAGAGAAATGAATGCCAGGTTTGAGGCCAATGACAAACGTTTTGAAGCATTACAAAGGGAAATAAACGCCCGCTTTGAAGCTGTTGACAAAAAATTTTATTTTATGCAATGGTTCATAGGGATCGGCTTCAGTGTGTTGACCATACTTCTTACAATACTCAAGTTCTATCCCAGATAGCAATTTATGATACAATCTTTTTAAGAGATACCCTTTGAGAAGTTAGCTAACATTCAGTAAATACTACAGAAAGTTAATATTAGAGCCTAGAAATATGTATTGGAAGGGAAAGGCGAACAAAGGCCAAGATAGTATGCTTAATAGGTAAGAATTAAGAAAAGCATGTTGTATATGCTGTTTCCGTGTATTTAAAAACAGAGATTCTTACCCCTCAAAAAACTTACTTGACTTGGGAGTTGGGTCAATTTATAGATAGTTTTGCCGGGCGGATAGCTCAGCGGGAGAGCATCGGCCTTACAAGCCGGGGGCCGCAGGTTCAAATCCTGTTCCGCCCATGAAATGGGGGCGTAGTTCAGTTCTGGTTAGAACGCCGGCCTGTCACGCCGGAGGCCGCGGGTTCGAGTCCCGTCGTCCCCGCCAAATTAAAGACACAAAAGCCCCTGGATTTTCCAGGGGCTTTTTACTTTAGTCTTCCTTTGAACTAACCACTTGACCAGAACCGTAAGATAAGCCGGCACCTACTGTGGATGTTTCAGATATGAGGTTGTATAGCTGGAGTAAACGATTCACCAAAACCCTTGCAACAGCCTTAAAAAATATGAGGCCCTTGGAAGGGTCTTTTTCCAGATACTTGGTTACCTCATCCCCTTTGATCCTAACAACTGAGGTCTTTTCCTTTGTCTCTGCAGTAGCTGAATATTGGGTCCTGCCTAAAACGCAAGACCAACCAAATACCTCGCCTGGATGGTTTACAGTGTAAACCGTATGGCCTGATTCCCCCACTGAAATGTCCACCTTGCCTTGGGTTAGCACATAAAAGTAATCTGCCTCTTCACCTTGTCTAAAAAGAATCTGATTTGGCTCATAGGTTACCTTTTCTCCCAGCGCCAATAGATCCTTTAAGAATTCGCTGGGAAATCCCTTAAACTCTGTGGAAGGAACATGTTGCATGGTCTCCTCCTTTCCCTGGCCCTGCCACAATGGCGTTGGATTTGATGCCCTGTTCCAATTCAAGGAGCCACACGAATCCATTAAAATTATAAATTATATAGATGACACTCAGAAAGACAATTCAAAAACTTAAAACCCTTCCTTTTCCAGTGCCTTTCCCAGTTCCTCGGCAAAATCCTCCAATAATTTGAAGCAGATCTGTCTCCTACTTGAAGGATCATTATAAAAGTTTTGAGTCTCTTCTTTTTCTTTCCAATTTACTCTGGCTATGTTGCTACAGTTTATCCCGCCCAATTCAGAGGTAAGGTCTTCGAAAATCTTTGTTAGCTTGTAACTCAGTCTCCACATCCTTGGATCTTCTTTCCCCTCAGGACTGGAACGGCTAAATAGCGTTGATACAGTTGCAACACCACCTATGAGTATACCGCATACCCTACCTGTACTTGCAATCCCTCCCCCAAAGGCTCCCATTGCCTTTATCAACAAATCAGCATCTTTTATTCCTGCCTTCTCCAGGCCAACGGCCAGGATAACCTGACTTCAATGCATTCTTTTGCTGAAAAGCTCCCTGGCCTTAAGTCTCATCTCCTCCAAAGTCATCTCTTCCTCCCTCTCATAATGGCATTTACCCAAAAACTGACCGTTTTGGATTTGAAATTAATCCCCATCTTATGCCCAACTGTATCAGAAGCTTGAGATATTAAATACCAAAATCTATCTTGCCAAGAAACTTATATTTTTGGATCATCAAGGGAGTATTGGCAATTGAAGTAGCTACCTGTCAATTAGCTTTCTTATTACTAAATTTTAGTCTCCACACCATCAGTGCTGCTTCCAAGGCGATTTGACGACTCATTTTGGAAGACCCGCCATTTCTTTCGTAGAATATAATTGGTATCTCACAAATCCTAAACCCTGTTTTATGCGCTCGAAAGGCCATTTCTATTTGGAATGCATAGCCATTTGACTTGATTGTATCGAGATTAATGGCTGTTAAGACATGTCTTTTGTAACACCTATAGCCTGATGTGATATCTGTGAGATATTTTAAAGGTGTTAACTTCTTTACATAATAGTTTGCAAATTTAGATAACAATAATCGTTTAAAGTCCCAACCAATCACACTAATAGTACCCTTTACATATCGAGAACCTATCACAACATCAAAACCTTCTTGAATTTTTTGGATGAATGTGGGAATCAATGCTGGATCATGGGACAAATCTCCGTCCATTTCAAAAAAGATCTCGTATTCCTTAGAAAGTCCCCATTTGAAGCCTTCTACATAGGCAGTCCCCAAACCCAGTTTTGCAGGTCTTTCAAGCAGAAATACCCTTCCGGTGCCTATATAATCACAAACTATGTTTTTAGTTCCGTCTGTAGAGTTATCGTCCACCACCAATACATTTAAACCTTCCATGTAACTCAATTTATTTAAAAGATGGCCGATGGTCTCAGCTTCATTATAGGTGGGTATGACCACAAGGGTTTTCAAAAAAGCCCTCCTTCACAAAAAATTTTACAAATTCTTTTTTTGTGTTTTCCCAAGAAAACTCCTTTGCCCACAAAATTGCGTTTAAACTCAGCCTTAAATAATTTTTTTTGTCATTCCAAAGTTCTAGAACTTTTTCTGCCATCTGAAAGGCGTTGGCAACTAAAATGCCTGTTTGTCCATTCTTTATGCTGTCCTTAAGCCCCATTACATTGTAACCAATGGCAGGTGTGCCCATGGCATTTGCCTGAATAACCACCTGCCCCCATCCCTCCCTAAGGCTTGGAATCAGCAAAAAATGTGCCTTTTTTAACACTTCATACTTTGTGCTTTCATCCACATAACCCAGAAAACTTATCCCATTTACATTGCCGTATTTTGCTCTCAACGGCTCAAATAATGGCCCATCTCCAATCATAATTAGCCGGGCCTCTGGGAATTTAGCCTTTACATATAAATAAGCCTTTATTGCCTCTTCGGGCTGTTTGGTTGCCTTAAAACGGCCCAGATATACAAGGGTGAGTTTTTCTTCTTTTGGGGAAATAGTTTTTTCCGGCAACATATCAAGGCCATTATAAATTATGTTCGTTTTTGTGAAACCCAGTGTAGTTAAATCCATCAAAGTGGATTGGGATACCGTGATGGTTGGCTTTAATTTATATAGTTTTAATGAGATCTTTTCCAATGGGACAAACACTTTTCCCAGGGTCCCAAATTGTGCTTTCCAAAATTCTCCATATAACTGGTGAATTAGTAAGACCGAATTCTTCTTAAAAAAACAAAAAAAACCAACTCCGTTAAACTCATCAACAATTAGATCCCATTTTATCTTATTGGCATAAAGGAATCCCCAAAAATGACAAGTTAATTCATTGCCCATTCTTATGAATTTAATACCATCAATCTCTTCCTGTTTTGGTGCTCCCTTAAAATAAGATGAGAACCACACCACATTATAGTTTAAATCGATGAGGGATTTGGCAAGATAATACGTATAAACCTCTGCCCCTCCTCTTTCAGGATGCTTGATACATCTACGATTAAGGATGAGGGCTTTTTTCATTCAGCACAAATAAAATCCAATTGACCAGCCAAAAGCAAGCAACAGCAAAATCAATATGCCTGCTAAAAATTTTTTGAGCACAAATTCATCTTTGGTGTGTGCAAAGATATTCCAAAAGGCAAAGGCCACATATCCCAAAAACATCAATATAGCAACAAAGGCAAGCAAAGGATTGGGTGCCAGCTCTTTTTCTACTATACTCTTCATCTCATCCTCTGTTTCGGAAACTCCCTTCAGATAACCATCTTGAATAAGAAGTTGGCTCCTAAGTTTAATTGTCTGGCTATTAAGATCGACAAGGGTAGAATTGTGTGGAGTATTTAGGTGCCTTATTCCATAGATTGATCTTCGCAACATCTCAATAGCATAAAGTTTAAGAACATAATCTTCTGTTTCATCTGCAACTTTTATCACATGATGAATATAATTAATAGACTTCTTTTCCAACGGTGAAAATGGAATATGATTATAAATAACATCGGAAAAGCCATCTACAGCTTCAATATAGTTTTTTCGCTCCAAGGCTTTAATAGCACTTCTATAGTGAATAATCTGCCTAAGGACCAATAAAGTAATTATTCCAATTAGAAAAGTAGTGGTATATAATACAATTTCACTTTTTCTCATAAAGAAAAAATTCCTCAATCTTATTGTATTCTGCTATATCTAAGGCATATTTAAGCAAGTGGCTATTTTTATCGTTTGTAAAAATTTCCAAATCATAGGCTTTTTCACCAAAAAACACCTTTATTTTGGAAATCACACTTTTGTCACTTGTTTCACTTAAATCTTTTGCCCTAAAGGCCAAGTAAGTCACATACTTTGAACAAAGGGCTCTGGTAAACACATCATCTGTGCGGTGTGATAGACAAGGCTTGAAGTGGAGATAGTCTTCAAATTTCTCCCTATATTTTGTGAAAGTCGGGTTTAACGCCTCAAGGTTTGATGACTCCTCAGGTAGTACTGCAAGGTCGAGCACTGAATAAAAAGATCTGAGATGAAGATTGAGAACCGGATTTAATTCCAATGGTGAAGTGGATAATACCCTGAGCTTTTTCATATAGGGAGACAAGGTGGCTAAGTTAATAGATTCTGATTCTTCCATCAATTCTGGATATATAGATTTATAGATTGCCTTATTACATCCATTTTCAATGGACCAAAGGGGATCTTTAATTGTAGGTGCTGAAATGATACATAAATCATCCCTGAACTTTTCCACATTCTTCATGTACCACGCTTGAAAGACATCATTGTCGCCTTCATTAATGCAGATGCTCTTTATTGGCTTAACAAATAACTGATCTATTGTCTTATAATGTGGAACTTGATTGCTTGAATAATTATTTCTAAACCAGTGTTCAGGGATATAAATAAGCGGTATTAGAAGCAACAGTTTTGGCACAACCCTAAAATTTTTTGCTAAAATTTCAGAAAGAACCCAAAATCCATATCCACAAATCAATGCAAAAAAGATTAAATAGGGAACAAAATACTGGTTTGCAACAATATATGCCGCATCTAAGGTTAAAGTGCTGTGGGAAAAAGTTAAATAGCTTAATAAAACAGAATAAACAATAATACAAAGAATGAAGTAGAAAAGCTTTTGTTTGTCGCGCTTATATATGGCAAAAAATCCCAATAATAAGAAAAAGATTGGAAGATAGTTGAATTGCTTTATAGTAATTATAGCAATATTTTTGATCGAGGCATATAGTCTTTCTAAATCAAAGACAAACATTGATTTTGTAACTTCTATGGAGCTCCCTTCTTTGTATGCCTTTCTGGCAAGAGTATCAAGGAGCATTTGAAAATTTGGAGAAAACGCCAAATTTAGCAAGGTGGGCTTTTGGGAACGAATCAAGATGTAAATAACATTTAGTGCTCCTAACATAAAACAGATTATGCTTGGAAAAATATACTTGGAAACCTTTTTAAGATTTATAACTAACACAAATAAAATAGGAATTGCCATAAAATATGTGGTATGGTGAAGCCCAAGTGCAAAGCCAAAAAGCAATGCGATGGCAAGCAGATATTTTGGTTTATAATCTTCCAGGCACCTAAAACCTAAATAAAATATTAAAAATATCAAAACTGCATTCAAAGTGTAAAACTTTTGAATTAGGCTTTGGCTTATAAATGAATACGAACTGAGCAACATAAGTACCGAAAATAATGCTGAAATTTCATTGGTTTTAGCAGAGAGGAATCTATAAATTAATGTTAGCAAAACAGTTGAGGATAGGGAAGAAACAAGGGTTACCTTGAAGGGAATACTTCCAAATGGAAGGAATGTTAGAAGTTTGCCCAAAATCAAATATATGGGATAGCCACTTGGATGGGCAACACCAAGGCCAAAGGATGCAGCAACCAACTCACCACCATCTCCAGAACTGATTTTATTACTTTGAAGGAAGAGAAAAAAAAGAAAAAGCAAAGGGGGCAGTAGAAACTGCCCCCTGAATTTTTCTATTGCGGCCATGAGTTGGCGTTTAAGCCACCTGCAGTAGAGTCGTACACGACACTCTTGTTATATTGAGTGTTAGAAACAGCAAATGAATATCCTGTAGCCCCCAGCGGTGCGTAATCTTTAATCATGTTATTCTTCGATAAGTTGAAAGTTTGTCCACTCAGAACTAAGCTACTAGCATTAGGTATCTCAGTTGCTGGTGGAAACGACTGGTTATCTGAGAAATATGTCTCAATAAGGTTTGCAATATTCTTTGCGTCTGAAATCGCAGTTGACTTTGTACCCCTTTCCCTATAGGAGGCGAACTGGGGAATGGCAATTGCAGCCAAAATGCCTATGATGGCAATCACGATCATCAACTCAATTAGCGTAAAACCCTTTTTGTCATTTACAATTTTTGTAAGCATTCAAACCCTCCTTATTTTATTAGTGATCAAATTTACACAAACCTTAGTCCTCTAATAGTTTAATCGTCTATCTATTGCCTGACTACCTATCACCCCCTTTCTGGTTTTATAGTAACAAAAACTTCCTACAAACCCTACTCCCCTCAATGAGCAATAAATGTGCCTAAAGCATAACCATGCCACTCAGCTGATATTTAGGATGCATGCCAAAAACTTAAAGGATTTCTGGTCAATTTTTGGCACATTTCGTACAAAATTTGCAACTTCTCCTTTTTCTGATTCCATTGGCATTATCTGAGGGATTTTGGGAGAGATAGGGTTGTTAAAAAATTGGTGGAGCTGAGCGGGATCGAACCGCCGACCTCTTGAATGCCATTCAAGCGCTCTCCCATCTGAGCTACAGCCCCACTTCAACTGAAATTTATATGCGAAACTTTTTGTCCTGTCAACGGTTATTTGATGAAGGGTCAAGACTCCGGCGAGCTTTTTCTAATGGCTTTATACTGAACCCCACCCATCCTCCCCTTTATCAAAGGGGAGGGGTTTATTAGATAATTAACCGAACGCTCGCACACTCTACTTCATTCAAAAAGTAAAGCCATTTTACTTCTTGGAATCATTTAAGCTTCCCAAACACCCTTCACTACCCAAAAATTTTGACTTCGCCGTATTCCTGGATGAAGGGTCATTCTGCAAAAAGAAAGAGGGTTTTAACCGAAAACAAAGGGAACACTAAACTGTATCTACCTGTGAGGTCTCGGCTAAATATTGCTCTATCCCCTGCACAAAGTCCATGATCTCATCTCGAACCCTTCTATATATTTCCAAGATCTCATTTTCACTTTTAGCATGAGCTGCCAGTAGGGGTGGGTCATCGAAGCCTTTATGGAAAAACTTCTTTTTGGCTGGGAAATAGGGGCACATCTGGGCAGCATTGTCACAAAGTGTTATCACGTAGTCGAATTCCAGGCCTGATACCTCATTTATATCCTTGGGGCTGTGCCCTGATATATCTATCCCAAGCTCATTCATTACCTTTACTGCCATTGGGTCCAAATTTGTAGGGTTTAGACCTGCCGAATATGCCTCAAATTTGTCTCCCTTCAATTTACGCAAAAAGGCCTCTGCCATCTGACTTCTGCAGGAATTACCCGTACACAAAAAAAGTACTTTTGGCTTCATTTAATCCTCCCTAAGCTATATCGCCTCCATACGATTTCCCTTGATTCCGTTTTTAAGCTCGATTACTCTGTAGCTATTTTAAAGCTACTTTCCTTGCACCACAATAAAATTCAGGGAGGCTTAGATGGGTAAGGTTGCAATAATTGGAGTAGGGCAGAGCGCCTTTGTGAGGGGTTACCCTGGCTCCATAAGGGAGCTTGCCTTCGAAGGTTTTAAGGAGGCCCTTTTGGATGCAAAAATCACGGCCAAGGACATAGATGCATCTGTGATCTGTTCTGCGCCTGAATACGACAAGCAGAGATCTCCTTCTGGGGTGATAGCCGAATACTTGGGGCTTACACCTGCACCCACCTTTTACGTGGAGACCCTGTGTTCATCCAGCAGCACAGGGCTTAGGCTTGCCTATTCCCTTGTTAAATCAGGGCTTCATAAGGTGGTTGCTGTCATAGGTTTTCAGAAGATGTCTGAGATCTCATCCCAAGAAAGCCAAGAGAGGATGGGAAGAGGTGCAGATATCCAATGGGAAAGCCCTTTTGGCACCATGATGCCCGCATACTATGCAATGTATGCAAGGGCGCATATGGAGCGCTATGGCACAACCTTGGAAGATCTTGCCCTCATAAGGGTCAAATCCTCTACATATGGCCAGATAAATGATAAGGCAGTGTATAGAAAGCCAGTAACTCTGGAGATGTTTCAGGATCCCCAGAACCCAATGGCAGGCCCTGTGGCAAGTCCATTGAGGGTTGGGGACTGCTGTGCCAATGCCGATGGAAGTTCGTGTGTTATTGTGGCAAATGAAGAGATGGCCAAAAGCCTATGTGAAAAGCCTGTATGGATCTTGGGGATTGGAGCTGCATCGGCTCCCGTTAATCTGGCAGGTAGGGATCTGTTTACAGGCCTTACAGTGGCACAATTAGCTGCTGAACAGGCCTATAAGATGGCAGGAGTGGGCCCTAAGGACATAGATGTGGCAGAGGTTCACGACTGTTTTACCATAGCTGAGCTCATGGCCTATGAAAACCTTGGATTTGCAAAACCAGGTGAAGGCAAAGACCTGATCCGTAGTAAAGAGACCTACAAAGAAGGAAGCATACCTGTGAATGTGGACGGTGGGCTTCTCTCAAAAGGTCACCCCATTGGAGCCACTGGTGGGTCCCAGATCAGGACAATAGTATTACAATTGAGGGGCGAGGCTGGAGCAATGCAGGTGAAGGATCCAGAAATAGGCCTTGTGCACAATATAGGTGGTGTGGGCCTATACGGTAATGTGACCATCTTAGGGAGGTAGAGATGTCAAAACAAAAGGAAATAGACGATCGTTTTAAGAAATTTGGGACTGTTAGTTTTACCGCTATCACAAAGGTAAACGACTTTGTTGGGTACCTGGAAGAGGGCAAATTGGCCGGGACTGTCTGTAAAGACTGTGGATTGAAATTCTTTCCTCCAAGGGCAGATTGCTATAAATGCCTCGGAAGCAACATGGAGTGGTTTGAAATTACAGGCACAGGCAGGCTTGTGACCTATAGCAAGCTCCAATATGCACCTTCTGGGTTTGAGGGAGACCTTCCATACAGTATTGCCCTTCTGGACTTTGGTGATTTCAAAGTCTTTGGGAGACTATCTCCTGACCTGAAAGAAGAAGAGGTAAAAATCGGAATGGAATTAAAACCAAAGGTGGTAACTCTGCCAAACGGCCAGTATTCATACGTCTTTGAAAGAGCCTAAAGAAGGGGGCATTGGCCCCCTTTTAACCTTTCTTCCCTTGCTTTGTCTGCTTTAACAGTTCTTTTATGTTTTCCTTGAGTTTCTCATCATTGGTAATGGAAAGGGCCTTGTTTAGGTGGAAGTTAGCCTTTTGGGGTTCTTCTGCCTTCATATAAAACATACCCAGGTTATAGTGGGCAAGGTCCAATTTCCCTTGCCTCCCATAGATATTGCCCATCTTGTAATATATGTCCGGCTTATAAAACCCACTTCCACCTTCTGCTTCCATGTGGGCAAGCCTTTGTAAGTAGGTTAAGGCCATTGTATCCTCCCCCATATCCACATAGGCGTCTGAAAGTAAGTAAAGGACCTCAGGGGCATCAGGTGCACTACTCAAAACATCCTTTAGGTAGTTGATTGCCCTTTTTGGTTCACCTTTGGTAATCAAGATCCTTGCCATATAGGTCTTTAAAAGTTTTACCTTGGGCGCAAGGTCTATTGCCTCGGAAATGGCATCCTGTGCTTCTTTTAGGTCACCTTGGTTCATTAAGGCAAGGCCAAGGCCCAATAGATTTTCTGGCCTTCTTTTGCCTTTTTCTAAGGGTTCCCTATAGAATCTGATGGCCTCCTCCGAATCCTTAGTGTATGCCATTACAATTGCGCGTATAAACGGGTATTCTTGCCTCAAACCTTCCACATAATGGGATGGTTTTGGAGTACCTATACCTTGAACCATTGAATCCAGGTTCGCCATCCGTTCTGCACCTGTGGGATGTGTGAGGAGATAGGGAGGAACTTTGTTTCCTGCAAACTGTGTATATCTTTGTAAGTTTTTGTGGAGGTTTATTAACTCCCTTGGGTCAAAACCAGCTTCCCATAAATATTGGAGCCCCAACTGGTCAGCCTGCCTTTCATCTTCCCTGCTATAGGACAATTGCATCTGCATGCCAGCAGCCATAGAACCTGCCATTACAGCCTCTCCAGGAACTCCACCTAAAAGAGCACCAAGTAGCATCCCTCCCAAAGTGGCAAGCCCCATCTTATAAGATTGGGCAATCCTGTTACTCAAATGTCTAAAAGAAACGTGTGCCAATTCGTGTGCAACTACTCCTGCCAGTTGATCCAGGGAATCCAATTGCTCTATAAGGCCGCTGAAGAAGAAGAGGTGTCCAGCAGGCCCGGCAAAGGCATTCATGTCATGCTTTTTTATGACATAGACTTTAATATTAAAGGGCTTGTTTGCCTCTTGCCTCCACAAATGTTCCACAAGACTGCCCAAAAAGGCATTTAAAGAAGGCTCTTCCAAGAGTTCAAACTCTTTTTTAACCCTGCTTACAAATTCCTTGCCCAGTTTTTCCTCTTCCTCTGTGCTCAATCCAAAGCTCTTAACTGGAGATAAAAAGAAGAGGAAAAACACAAAAAGTGAAGCTAAATTACAAATAAGTGATCTATAGGGCATTGGATATCTCAATTACAGGAGCTTCTATCCATAGGCCTTCCAAATCATAGTACCTGCGCACTGGTTCATAAAAGATATGTACAACCACATCTCCATAGTCCAAAAGGACCCAATGACCTTGGGTTTCGCCCTCCACCCCAAGTGGGTTTATGCCTTTTTCACCCATCTTCTCTTTCAAGTGTCTGCTAACTGCCTGGACCTGTCGGGTACTTTTGCAACTCAGGATCAAAAAGAAATCTGTAAGTGTGGTGAGTTTGGCCACCTCAAGGAGAACAGGATCCTCTGCCTTCCTCTCCAGCACAAATTTCAAAGCTAATTTGGCCTTATCAATGGACCTCATTCAAATAGAGCCTATTTTCAGTTATGTATTGCAATACCTTTTCAGGCACTAAAAATTTGATTGATCCCCCTTTCCTAAGTATTGATCTCAGTTGGCTTCCAGAGACTTCCAGCCTTGTTGGCCTAAAGAATAATACCTTTTTGCCCGAATGCAAAAACAATTCGTCATTCTCTTTGGATGCGATCTCCAACCCTAAGTTTTTAAGGTATTCTGGGATGTTTTTTTTGTGCATCTCTTCTCTTAAAAGCACGATGAAGTGGGACAAATTGAAAAGTTCCTGGCAGGATTTCCAGGTGTGAATCTCCAAAAAGGCCTCTGAACCTAAAATGAAATAGGTTTCAATGCCCTTTGAATTAAAATAGTTAAGGGTATCAATGGTATATGAAGGACCTTGCCTTTGTCCTTCAATCTCCAAGACACCCAACTGGGCAGCATCTTCAATGGCAAGTTTAATCATCTTCAATCTATGTTCAAAGGGAGTCAGATCCGACCTCATTTTGTGAGGAGGTATTCCAACGGGTATTAAGTATACTTTTGAGAAGTCACATGCCTCAGCCACTTCAATGGCAGCTCTTAGGTGACCTAAATGAACTGGATCAAATGTACCGCCTAAAAGTCCTAAAGGGCTTGGCAAATCATTTATCATTGCCTGATTTGCCCATCTCCAAAAACTACAAACTTGGTGGTGGTAAGCTCTTTTAAACCCATTGGGCCAAAGGCATGTAGCTTGGTTGTGCTGATCCCTATCTCTGCGCCCAATCCCAACTGATATCCGTCGTTAAACCGAGTTGAGGCATTTACCAACACCACAGAGGAGTCCACTGCCTCCAAGAACCTCATAGCCCTGGCATGGTCCTGTGTTACTATGGCATCTGTGTGGTTAGAGCCGTACTTTTCTATATGTTCCAAGGCCTCCTCCATGTCCTTTACCACTTTTACGGCCAAGATTAGGTCCAGGTACTCTTCAGGCCAATCTTCCTCTCTTGCAGGAATTACGTCTGTGACAATTTGCCTTGTCCTCTCACAGCCCCTTATTTCCACACCCTTTTCCCTAAATCTCTTGATCATTTCAGGCAAGAAGGAATTTGCCACCTTTTCGTGGACCAACATGGTCTCCATGGCATTACATACCTCTGGCCTTTGGACCTTTGCATTCATACAGATTTCCGTGGCAATTGAAAGTTCTGCAAATTCGTCCACATACACATGGCATACACCTTTGTAATGCTTTAGCACAGGAATCTTGGAATTCTCCACCACAAATCTGATGAGACCTTCTCCTCCTCTGGGGATGATCAAGTCAATATACTCATCCAGTTGGAGCAAAGTGTTTACCGCCTCCCTTTCTGTGGTTGGAACTACTTGTATTGCATCCTTTGGAATACCTGATTTCTCAAGGGCCTTTGAGATAAGCTTTTGGATAGCCAGATTGGACAAAATAGCCTCTGATCCTCCTTTCAAGATCACCGCATTCCCACTCTTTAGGCAGAGAGATGCTGCATCTACTGTTACATTGGGTCTGGACTCATACACAAAGCCTATAACACCCAGCGGTATCCTCATACGGCCAACTAAAAGGCCGTTGGGTCTTTTCCACATCCCGGTAATTTCTCCTACAGGATCAGGGAGAGACACCACCTCCAATATGCCGTCCACCATCGATTTTATGGTCTTCTCAGTAAGGGTAAGCCTACCTATCATTGGAGCGGAGAGGCCTTGGCGCTTTGCATTTTCCACATCCTTTTGATTTTCCTTCAAAAGCCCTTCTCTTTCATCCCACAAAAGCTCTGCCATTGTCTTTAGGGCCAAATCCTTTTTCTCCCTCCCAACTTGTCTCAAGCCTTTAGCTGCAGCCTTGGCCTTCTTTGCCATTTCCAATATCTCTTTTTGCAAATCCATCCTTTCCCCCTACCTGAGCTTGGAAGTGATTACCATATTGTTCCTGTGAATTATCTCATCTTCACCCCTAAAACCCAGTATCGTGTGTATCTCTCCCGTACTCTTACCCAAAAGTTTGTCAATCTCAGTGGAGCTGTAATTTACAAGCCCAATACCTATGGTTTCACCCTTTGTGTTTCTAATAGCCACAGGCTCTCCCCTCTGAAAGATTCCCTCCAAACCCAATACCCCAGAAGGCAAAAGACTTTTCCCATTTTTTAAGAGTGCTTGTTCTGCGCCTTCGTCCACTATTACCACACCCTTGGGGTAAGAACCGAATGCCAACCAGTGTTTTTTCTTTGAAAGCCTACCTTTCATAGGCAGTATTAGTGTTCCTATTTCTTCTCCATCTAAGACCCTTGTTATCACACCTTCCAGATTTCCATTTGCAATAATAGTGGGTACCCCTGCTAAGGAGACCTTTCTTGCAGCCTGAAGCTTACTTTGCATACCACCGGTCCCAAAAAGGCTTAAATCCTTACTTGCATAGCTCAAAATGGTCTTGTCTATCTTTTCCACTAATGGTATTAACTTGGCATCTTTGAATTCTTTAGGATCCTTTTCAAATAGACCATCCATGTTTGTTAAATTTATTAAGAGTTGACATTCCGATAAGATAGTAAGCAAAGCTGCGAGATTATCATTATCACCGAATTTTATTTCGTCCACTGCCACTGTGTCGTTTTCATTAATAATTGGGATCACTTTCCAGTGTAGCAGGGTGAATAAAGTGTTAACTATGTTTAAGTATCGTTTTCGACTGCCAAGATCCTCTTTAGTAATGAGAAGTTGCCCAATTTTTATTCCCCATTTATCAAATTCTTTTTCATATATCCTCATCAAAATACCTTGCCCTATTGCTGCAAGGGCTTGTAGCTGTGAAAGTTCATTCGGTCTTCTATCAAGATTCATCTTTTTTAGACCTGATGAAATAGCCCCTGATGACACAATTATAATATCCAATCCTTTATTTTTAACATTGGCAATATCTTTACATAATTGGGCTATAATGTCTTCTCTAACTCCAGCCGTACCAGTTAAGATATTACTGCCTATTTTAATCAGAACCCTTTTTACTGTTTTAATCCTTTCCCTCCACATTATTATCACCATCAAGCAAAAATCTTTTTAAAGGTATCAACCAGGAGCTTGCCCAGCTCAGAGATACCATATCCCTCCAATGCAGAAACACCGATAGCCTTCTCTCCCATTTGTTCCAGCATCCCGATCAATGTCTTGTAATCCCTTAGTGCTTTTGTGCAAGATCTATCTTGTTGATGACCACTATCCTTGGAGCCCTTGCAAGTTTTTCGTTGTATGCATTAAGCTCTTTTAAGAGTATGTGATAGTCTTCCAGTATATGCTTTTTGGGAACAAAATCCATAGATAGCACCAAAAGCAAAAGCTTGGTTCTCTCTATGTGCCTTAAAAAAAGGTGTCCAAGTCCTTTACCCTCCGAGGCCCCTTCTATGAGTCCTGGGATATCAGCCAAAAGGATACTATCTTCATCTTGAACTTTTAGTACTCCAACATTTGGGCTTAGGGTAGTAAAAGGAAAATCTCCTATCTTGGGTTTGGCATTGGTGAGCTTTGAGAGTAAAGTGGACTTACCAGCATTGGGAAGGCCCACGATACCAATGTCTGCAATGGTCTTTAATATAAGTCTCAGCCTTCTTTCTTCGCCCTTCTGTCCTTTTCCTGCTATCCTTGGGGCCCTGTTGGTGGAGGTGGCAAAAAACTTGTTTCCCTTTCCGCCACTTCCTCCTTTTGCCACCAAAAAGGTCTCTCCTTCAGAAATTAGTTCTTTGAGGATTGTGTTTGTCTTTAGGTCAATTACTACCGTACCCAAAGGTACATCCAAAATCAGGTCTTGACCTTTCTTGCCATCCCTGTCGTTTCCTTCACCATGACCACCTCGTTCTGCATGGAAAGATCTTTTAAATCTATAAGGTTCTAAGCTATTAAGCTCCCTTGTGGCCCTAAGGAAAACACTACCCCCTTGTCCACCGTTTCCACCGTCTGGACCTCCTTTGGGTTTGAACCGAAACCTATGGAAGCTTACGCAGCCGTTCCCGCCGTCACCTGCCTTAACGGTTATGGTCACATCATCCACAAATGCCATATGCGATTCAATGGGGAAGGCCCCTTGCTATTAAGCAAGGGGCTTTTTTTAGATGGGATAAACAGATACCTTTTTGGGGCCCTTTGCAGGACCTTCAAAAACCACTCTGCCGTCTATCTTGGCAAATATGGTATAGTCTTTTCCCAGTCCTACGTTTTTACCGGGGTGAAAAGAGGTACCCTTTTGTCTTACTAATATGTTGCCGGCCTTAACCAATTGTCCACCATACCTCTTTACACCAAACCTCTGCCCTGGGCTATCCCTTCCGTTGCGGGAGCTCCCGCCTGCCTTCTTGTGTGCCATCGCCTCCTCCTATGATCCTGTGATCTCCTGGATTTTTACAGTGGAATACCACTGCCTGTGGCCCCTAAGCCTTTTGTATCCCTTTCTCCTCTTGTACTTAAATGCAAGCACTTTCTTGGCTTTTGAATTCTTCAACAGCCTTCCCCTAACTGAAAAGCCCTCCAGCACTGGATTGCCAATCTTAACCTGGTCGCCTTCTTTTACCATCAAAACCTTCTCAAAGACAACTTCTTCACCTTCAGGGGCCTTCAAGAGTTCTACCTGTACAAGATCTCCTGGCGAGACCTTGTATTGTTTGCCTCCTGTTTGGATTATGGCGTATGAACTCATTCCGCTCTCCTTCTTAAGCAACTGACTTGGAAAAAATTTATTTAATAATTTTAAAACAGTTAGTCAACCCAATTTCAGCTTGGATAAGCAGTTATTTTTTTAAGGTTCAAAAATACCCTTTCTTTTGCCTCGAACCTCTCCCCTATTCCTCACCTTCATAGGAGAATACATCTATCTTTTGAGGTAGGGTTAGTATCCTTTGCATAAGCTTTGGGGATATGTAGTTTGTGGCTATCATCAAGAGTGGCTCTATGCCATGTTTTTGCTTATAATCCTCTCCCGATGCTATTAGCTTTTCCACATCGGAATATCTTAGACGGGAGGTTATCTCAAGGATTATATGCTCTCCATCTCTTATTATTATATCCACCTCCCTGTCTCCGTAGTGTCCGCTTTTAATCTCTATCCCCTTTTGTTTGCCTAATATACCCTTTATGGTGGCCCTGAAGGTTGCCTCATTGTATATACCCCATCTGCTACCCAGTGCAGCTATCTGGTCTGAAAGGCTTTTAAAGCCTGCTTCCATGCGTTCCTCAAGGCTTAAAACCCTTTCCTCTAACCTCTTTTGGGCTTGGAGCAACTCTTTTTGAGAATGGGCCAGTTCTTCCACCCTTTGTTCGGTTTTTTTCTGGGCCTCTGCGAGTTCTTCTACCCTTTGTTCGGTTTTTTTCTGGGCCTCTGCGAGTTCCTCCACCCTTTGTTCGGTTTTTTTCTGAGCTTCTACAAGCTCTTCCACCCTTTGTTCAGTTTTTTTCTGGGCCTCTGCCAGTTCTTCTACCCTTTGTTCAGTTTTTTTCTGGGCCTCTGCCAGTTCTTCTACCCTTTGTTCAGTT
>Ga0197142_1000403_pt1 | contig 39336 bp, 41 predicted proteins | sample GBS60_MetaG_FD_148614 | JGI IMG/M metagenome (GOLD analysis project Ga0197142, IMG submission 148614) | Sediment microbial communities from Great Boiling Springs, Gerlach, Nevada, United States - GBS 60_MetaG | ecosystem: Environmental > Aquatic > Thermal springs > Hot (42-90C) > Sediment...
AATAATTTTGCCAACAATAACTATTTACATCAGACTATATCTCAAAAAACTAACATTTCACAAGAAGTAGTTCAAAAAACTCTCAACTCTTTTTCTAAAAATATTAATCAACATCCACTTAACATAGTTCAAAAAGTTTCGGAGGAAACGAAAGTTCCGCCAGCACAGATAAAAACTATTTTGCATACTTTTAGAGAAACTATTAAAGAAAAACCCGATTTAATAGAAAAAATTTTAGAGAAGGAATTGGTAAGTAGAGATAAAGTTGAAAAAATCATTGAAGCACCAATAATTGCTGAGAGAGAAATAGAAAAAATTTCACCAGTTTCAATAACTTCTCAAATTCAGTCAGTCTTTAATAATTTTGCCAACAATAACTATTTACATCAGACTATATCTCAAAAAACTAACATTTCACAAGAAGTAGTTCAAAAAACTCTCAACTCTTTTTCTAAAAATATTAATCAACATCCACTTAACATAGTTCAAAAAGTTTCGGAGGAAACGAAAGTTCCGCCAGCACAGATAAAAACTATTTTGCATACTTTTAGAGAAACTATTAAAGAACATCCAGATATTTCTGAAAAGTTAGTAGAAAAAGAAGTTATAACACCTGAAAAGGTTAAAAACATATTAGACCAACCAGTGATCTTTGAGCCAGAGAAAACACCAGAACAAATAATTTCAATTCCACAAACAGTTTCTATTGAAGAATATGAAGAGGTAAAAAAAATGTGGATGAATCAATATGAAAAAGGAGAGGTGCCTGTTTCTGAAAATGTTAAAAATCGAGAACAATGGGTCAAACAAGATATTGTTTTTATTACTAATACTTTAAATAAACTTTTGTCACCTAATGAAGAGTTAAGACAAAAGGGTTTGGATGATGTGGGTTATATTTTACCAATATTTTTAATCAATAATTTAACTGGCGAACAGTTAATTGCTTATCTTAGAGCCAAACTTGAAGCAGCAAAACAGGTTAATATGTTAATTGAGAAAGAAAAAGAGATTGCTGAAAAGTTAAGAAAAGAAATGAAAGAAGAAGAAGAATTAGTTGAGGTTAAAGTTAGTAAAAAAAATGAAAAGCCAAAAGCAATGGAAATGGAATATGTTTTAGAAAATAAACAAGAAAGAGAAAATGATCAAAGACAATTAGATAACTGATAAAAATTTAAGAAATATAAAGTAAAAGTATGTGTAATTATTCTTTTCTATAAAAAAGTTATATTTTTATTAAATTTAGTTAATACTTCTATTTTATCATCTTTTATAAGAATTGTATCTTCAATTCTTAAACCTGCTTCTTTTGGAATGTAAATTCCTGGTTCAATGGTAAAAATTTGATTATTTTTAATCTTTTCTTCACTTTTTATTGATATTTTTGGAAGTTCGTGAATTTCTAGGCCAATACCATGACCAGTTGCATGTGAATAGATATAGGAATAAAAATCAGGAAGATTTTTTTCCAAATTTTTTCGGCAAAAAAAATCTATTTTTTTTGTCATTATTCCTTCTTGACAAAAATTAATTGTTTTTTCCTGAGTTGATAAAAGTTTTTCATAGAGATTCAAAAATTTATTTTTTGGTTTTCTTAGAAAAAAGACTCTTGTTATGTCAGAACAGTAATTTTTGAATTTAACGCCAAAATCAATAAGAATAATTCCTTTATTTTTTAATTTTTTATTTGGACTAATTTTATTGTTATAATGAGGAAAAGAAGAATTTTCATCAAAGGCAACTATAGGTGAAAAAGCAATATCAAATTTTTTTTCTTTTATGAAATACTCAATTTTAAAAGATAATTCTTTTTCAGATATTCCTTTTTTAATTAATTTAGTGATTGTTTTTAAACATTCATCTCCTATTTGACAGGCCTTCTTAATTTTTTCTATTTCTTTTTTATCTTTGATAGATCTTTCTTCAAGAATTATTTTTTTAGTTGGAATAAAATTAATATTTTTTATTTTTTTTAAAAAAATATTAAACTCACTAACTTTTAAATCATCTTCTTCAAAACCGCAATTAACAATTTTTTCTTTTTCAAAAATTTTTTCAAGATAAAAAATTAAATTTTTACTATAAGAAATAAGAATGATTTCTATGTTTTTTATGTTCTTACAAGATGCAATATAACGACTATCAGTAAAAAAATATGATTTAAATTTAGTTATTAAAAACCAACTGTCTCTACTATCGTAAGACATTCCTTGAAAGCCAGTAAGATAAATAATATTATAAAAGTTAGATATCAATAATGCATCTAAGTTTAAATTTTTTAAAACTTTTTTAACTTTTTTTATTCGTTGATTATTAAAAGAAAACATGGATATAATTTTATTATAAAATATTATGAAATTATGAAATTAATCGCTAATGTTTTAGTTAATGCTTTTGCTGTTTTTTTGGCCGATTATTTTTTGACTGGCGTTTACGTTAAAGATTTTAAAACAGCAATAATTGTATCTTTATTCTTGTTGATTTTGAATACTTTTATAAAACCTATCTTTGAATTTTTAACTTTGCCTTTAAATATTTTAACCTTTGGTTTTTTTAGTGTATTAGTCAATAGTTTTATTGTTTTTAGTGTTTCATTGTTTATTTCAGATTTTGTTATTTATAATTTTTTTTGGGCAGTTGTTTTTAGTATTGTTCTTTTAATTATTAATTGGATTTTTAAATTGGCTTTAAAATAAATGGATAATCAGATTATTTGTCCTTATTGTAAAAAAGCAATTACTTTAACAGAGGCATTGTTTCATAAAATAAAGGAAAACTATCAAAGAATTTATAAACAACGTCTTATAGAGGAAAGAAAGAAAATTGAAGATGAACTTAGAATTAATCTTTCAAAAGAAATAAAAGAAAAGTTAGCAATTGAAATAAAAGACAAGATAATTGAAAATGAAGAGTTAAAAAAACAAAATAAGCTTTTTCAAGAACAATTGTTAGAGTTAAATAAACTCATAAGAAAAGTTCAGTTTGAAAAAGACAAACAAAGACTAGAAATGGAAAAAAAGCTTTTTGAAGAATTAGAAAAAATCAGACGGGAACAAAGAGAACAGTTAGAAAAAGAATTTAATTTAAAAATTTTAGAAAAGGATAAAAAATTAAAAGATGCGCTAAAATTAGTAGATGAATATAAAAGAAAATTAGAGCAAGGATCAAATCAACTTCAAGGGGAAGTGCTAGAGATTCATCTGGAAGAAATGTTAAAAAAAGAGTTTCCCATGGATGAGATTAAAGAGGTACCAAAAGGAATAAGAGGCGCAGATATTATTCAATTAGTAAAAAATGAATTTGGTAAACCTTGTGGAAAAATAATTTGGGAATTAAAAAGAACTAAAAATTGGAGTCAAGAATGGATACAAAAATTAAAAGATGATCAAAGAGTAACAAAAGCTGAAATTGCTGTTTTGGTAAGTAATGTTTTACCAGAAGAAATAAAATATTTTGGTTTTTATCAAGGAGTTTGGGTTTGTAATATAGATTCGGCTATATCACTTACAGTGGTTCTTCGTTACAGTTTAATTAGTATCCAAGCAATTAAAAATTCAGTTGCTGGAAAAGAAGAAAAAAAAGAAATTCTTTGGCGTTATTTAACTAGCATTGAGTTTCAACAAAGATTATCAGCAATTATTGAAGTGTATCAACAATTTCAAGAAGATATTGAAAAAGAAAAAAGATTTTTTGCTTTAAAGTGGGCTAAACAAGAAAAAAATATAAGAAAGGTGATCGATAATCTTTTAGGTTTTAGTGGTGATTTAGAGAGTATAATGGGCAGATCTCTTTTAGAAATTAAAAGTACTTTTTTACCAGAAGATAAAACAGGAAAATAAAAACTAACATAAAATTTTTAACTTTTTTTATTTTATGAAAAGTAAAATTTTTGATGATTTTTTTTACTTTTTTTCAAAGATTATAATTTTTTTACCTTTAGTTTTTATATTTATTGGTCTCATATTAAGATTTAATCAGAAAAAAGAATATAACTTTAACAAAAAAAATTTATCATCAGTAAAGACGTTCTTTTCGCCTACTCCTAAAGATTCAAATTTAATTTTTGATTTTGATGGTCCTTGGCAATGTTTTTTTGAAATGAAAGAAGCAACTATTACAGCTTATATTAAAAACAAGAAAATAAAGTTAGAATTAGAAACAGACTTAAAAAAAAGTTATTTTTTAATAGAAAAGGATTGTTTTTATCAATGGGATGAGAACCAATTTTCTGGTAATAAAAGCTGCGGTGTTGGTCCTTATTTGGTTTTTTTTGAATCGGTGTTAAGAAATAATAAGAATGCTTTTTTGGATTTCTTTTTAAAAAATTATCTCAATCAAGAAGTTTTTTCTTTAAAAGATATTTGTAAAAAAGAAAAAATTGATGAAAATAATTTTTTATTGCCAAAAAATATTTTTTTTAAAAACACGTCTTTTTAATTTTATGTTTTTTTTAAAAAAAGCCTTGGCAACGACCTACTTTCCCCCTCTTTTAGAGGGGTATCATCGGCGCTGGTGTGTTTCACGACTCTGTTCGGAATGGGAAGAGGTGGTTCCACACCGCTTTAGTTACCAAGGCAGATTATATTATAACAGATTGTCATAATAAATATCAATGGCTAAAATTCATTCTTGAAATTAATGTTATTCAAAATAATTACTTATTGTTAATTATTGATCAATTTTATTTAGCAAATATTGATTTGTAAAACAAATTGATTTTTTTGTTTAAAATAAAAAGATCATTGATTTTAAAACTTTCTTCTTATTTTTTATTCTTTTATTTTTTTATTTATTATCTAATTTTTTTTATTTTTTTTATAATAATATGATATGAAAAAAAAAATTAATTTTTATTTGGGAGAAGAAAAATTAAATGGTTTTTCTAGCTATTTTTTAGAGGAAAATTTTTTTTTAATTATTGAGATTAAAGAAAATTTTAATAAAGAAAAAGGATATAGATTGATCAATGAATTAAAACAAATATCTATAGATGAAAGAATAAATAATCTTTATCAATTAGATGAATTTATTAATCAATTTATTATTGACAATAATTTACCAACAAGTCTTTCATTAGCGGCTATTATTTTTAAAGATAATGTTGTTTATCTTAAAACAATTAATGAAGGGGTTATTTTTTTAAAAAGAAAAAATAAAGTTGTAGAAATTATTAGCAAAAACCAAAATGCATCTGGTTATATAGAAGTTGGCGATCTTTTTGTTTTAACAACTTTTAGTTTTGTTAATAAACTAAAAGATTTTTTTGATATAAAAAACATTTTAATCAAAAAAGAGCCTAAGGATTTTATTTTCGAAATTACTCCTTTTTTAAAGAACAATAATGATGACGGTTTAGTTGCTTTATTGATTAAAATAGAAAAAGAAGAAACAAAATCAGAAGATTATTTTTCTTTTTTAAGAGATAAAAATTTTCTTTCATTTTTTAATCAGCAAATTAATCAGAAAAAAACATTGACATATTTGTTTGTTTTGGTAATTTTTTTTATTTTTGTTTGGAGTGTTATTTTAGGTTATCAACGTCGAAAGGAAGTTGAAATCAATAATAGAGTTCAAAAGACAAGGAATATAATTTTTTCTAAATTAGAAGAAGCTGAGCAGATTGCTTTTTTTAATTTATACAAAGCTTCTCAGTTAATTAACGAAGCTAAAAAGGAAATTGATTTTTTAAAAAAAGATTTAAATATAAAAAATAAAAAAATTGATGAAATTGAAGAAATAATTTATAGAAAAGAAAATGAAATTATGAAAAAAGAAATAAAAAATTATAAGGAATTTTACGATCTTACTGTTGATAGAAAAGAAGCAAAAGGTGATAAATTTTTTTTACAAAATGAATTACTTTTTGTTTTAGATAAAAATGGAGGAATAATATATAGTTTATCTTTAGAAAAAAAATCTTTGAAAAAATATAGTCATCAAAAAGTTAAAAAAGCTTCTTTAATTGCCTCTTATAACGAAAAAATATACTTTTTTGTTGCTGATGAAGGAATTTTTCAATTTATTGATAAAGATAAAATTCAAATGGTAATTGAAAAAGATTCAGATTGGGGAGAGATTAAAGATATTTCGACTTATAATGGAAACATTTATCTTTTAGATATTAAAAATGATGAAATTTATAAATACGTTCCATCTAATTCTGGTTTTTCTTTAAAAACTTCTTATTTTCAAACAGGAGAAGCAATTAATTTGCAGGGAGCTAATTCATTGTCTATTGACAGTTCAATATATATAGGATTTTCCAAATCAATTTTTAAATTTACCAAAGGAATAAAAGAAGATTTTAAAAATCACTTTTCCAATAAATATTTAAGTATCAAAAAAATTTATACTGATAAGGAATTAAATAAAGTTTATCTTTTTGATAAAGATAACGGTTTAATTTATATTTTAAACAAAAATGGTGATTATCAACAACAAATATTTTCTGAAATTATTAAAAAAGCTTCTGATTTTGTTGTTTACAAAGAAAAAATATTTTTACTCTTAAAAAATAAGATTTATACTATTGAATAAAATCCTCTTCATTCTTTTTTAAAGATAAAACATAAACACTACTTAATTGATAAATAACATTGTCAACAGAGGTTTTTAAAAAAAAGTTATCTTTATCTTTTTCAAAAAATTCAGCTTTTTTGATTTTGTTTTTTTCTTTTATTTGAATAGTCATGAGAGGGTTAATATTAGAAAAGTTTGGAATATTATTTTTATTTATAATATCATTGGCTTTAAGAGTAGAAATTTCATTAATAAAAAAATTAACTCTATCTTTTTTTACTTTTTTTTGATTAATTTTCCACCCATATTTTTCTTTCTTTAAAAACAATTTTTTACCTTCGTAATTTAAAGTTAATTCCTCAACATTTTCTTCTTTTTCAATTAAATTGATTTTTAAATCCCGCCAATCATTGGTTGTTAAAAATTCATCAAAATTTTCTCCTAAAAAGATATCGTTTTCTTCGTTTATTCTTAGATAATTATTATTTAAATTTGCATTATTACCAACATAGATAGTGATTTCTTTATTTTGAGTAAAAATTTTAATTTTATTTTTTCCAACTCCAAAATCTTGATGTCTTTTTTTATTTCTTGAAATTATTTCTTCTTTTTTAATTTCTTTAATCATTTCAATAACTTTATCTATTTTTTCTTTATCGGCTCTAAATTCTATATTTTTTTCTTTTAATAACCATAAATTATTTTTTTTATAAATTTCATATTTTTTGTCTTCTTTTTCAAAAATAATTTTTTTAACATCTGAGTTTTTTATATTTTTGAAAGGATAAATATTTTTTCTTTCTTGGATTATTTTGCTAATTTTTTGATAGGAATAAATAAATAAAGAAAGTAAAAATAATGTTATTAATAAAACTAAAAGACGATTTAAATTTTTTTTACTCATAAATTTATAATATAATAAAAAAATATGTCAATAAGTCAAGAAGAAAAAGAGATTGTTAAAAAAATAATTTCCAAAGATGAAAATGCTTTTTTTCAATTTTATAAGAAAAATTATTCTTTAGTTTTTAATTTTATAAGGTCAAAGATAAAAGAAAAAAGTAGAGTTGAGGAATTAACTCAAGATGTTTTTTTTGATTTTATTGAAGCACTAAGAGATTTTCATTTTCAATGTTCTCTAAAAACCTTTATTTTAGCAATTGCAAGGAATAAGGTTATTGATGAAATAAGAAAGAAAAAGATAAAAAAAATTCTTTTTTCTAATTTACCTGATTTTTTTGTTGAAAGCTTAAAAGTGGTTTTTATTGATGAGGAATTAACAAAAAGTGAGTTAAGAAAAAAAATTGAAAGAGTTTTTGAAAAACTACCAAAGGATTATCAATTAGTTCTTCGACTCAAATATATTGAAAATAAAAAAGTATCTTTTATAGCTAAAAAATTTAAAATGAAGTTCAAGGCAACAGAAAGTTTGTTATTTAGAGCAAGAAAAGCATTTATTAAAATTTTTAATAGTTTGTAGTAAGAATGAAAAGTCTTTCACTAAAATTTAAAAGACAGATAAGTGAAGTTTTTATTATTAAACCAAATGATTTAGGTAATAACTTATTAAACTTTTTGTTTAAAAGATCAACTACTCTTTTAAAAAAATTCCCTTTTATTTTTCTTTTACCAATATCTTTTTTTATTACTTTTATAATTTATTTACTTTTAGGTAGTGAAATAATTATTATTAACAATATTCTGCAATATGGTTTTTAAAATGGTTTTTAAAAAAAGAGAATTTTTAAATATTATTGCTTCCCTTATTTTATTAATAAGAAATTTATTTTTTTTAATTTTTTTTCCTTATAAAGGAATGAGAAGAATTTCACTAGAAAAAGATTATTGGCAGATTTTTTTTATTTTTTTATTAGTTTTTATATATTTTAATCTATCTTATTTTTTAACGGATAGGAATTACCTTCCTATTTTTAAATTTTTTATTTTTTTGATTAATTTTTTTTCAATGATTGGTTTTTTTTATTTTTTAGGTAGATTTTTTAATAAAAAAATAAAAAAAAGACCGTTTTTTTTTACCTTTTCTTATGCTCTTTTTCCTACTTTAGTTTGGTTTTTTACAGCTTTGTTTTTTTATTTTATTCTTCCTCCTCCAAGAAGTTTGTCTTTTATGGGAAAAGCATTTAGTATTTTTTTTATTACTTTTTCATTGACAATATTTTATTGGAAATTAATTCTTTTTTATTTGGCAATTCGTTTTTCAACAGGTCTTAGTTTTTTTGAAATTGTTTATTTAATTTTTCTTTTTCTTTTATGGTATATTCCTTATTCGATTATTCTTTATTATCTTAAAATTTTTCGAATACCTTTTATTTAACTTTTATTTAAAAATTTTTTTTATTTTTTTATATTTTTTATTATGAAATTTTATACTAAATATTTAAAGATAAAAACTAAGAAAAAAATAGAAATTATTAATATTAAAATTATTGATGTAAAGAAAGCATTGGGGGAAAGTAAAATTAATGAAGGTTTTGTTTAGTTAATTCAATGCACGTTACCTCATCAGTTTTTATAAATGATGAAGAGGAAGGATTAAAGAAAGATTTTATTAATTGGTTAGAAGAATTGGTTCCTTGTGATTATAACAAGTGGTTTTATAATCAAACGGGTGAATATAATGCTCATGCGCAGTTAAAAAAACCATCATGGGAAGATAAGTATTAATTGCTGTCACTGGCGGTAAGCTAGATTTAGGTTCTTGGGAGGAAATTTTTTATGGAGTTGATGACCAAAGATAAAAAAAGTACTTATAAAAATAATTAGAGAATGAAAAAAATAGTATAATATTTTTATATATTTATTTAAATTATTTTAAAGCGTCCGTAGCTCAGCGGCAGAGCACCACTCTTATAAAGTGGGAGTCCTTGGTTCGAATCCAAGCGGACGCACTTTTTATATAAAATAGCCTGATAATGTTAAATTAAACTGTTAAATTAAAGATTTTTTTAAATTAATCAAGATAATTTTTTAAAAGGAGATATATTTTCTTATTATTTTTTACATCTTTACTTCAACTTCAACGCCAGCAGGTAATTCTAAATGAATTAAAGAATCAATTGTTTGATTAGTTGGATTAATTATATCAACAATTCTTTTATGGATAATTAGACCAAAGTGTTCACGCGCATCTTTATCTATAAAAGGAGATTTATTAACTACGTAAAATTGTTTTTTGGTGGGTAATGGGATAGGACCAACTACTCCTGCTCCTGTTTTTATGGCAGTATCAACAATTTTTTGACATGTGTTATCAATTAGACGATGATCATAAGCTTTAAGTCTGATTCTAATTCTTCCTTTAGGCATATAAAAATGTTAAAAGTGCAAAATGTTTAAATTTAATTTTAAATTAATTAAATTAATTAGTTAAATTTAAATTAAATTTTTATTATTTTATTATCTTATTTTATTACCTTAGTAATAACACCTGCTCCAACTGTATGACCTCCTTCACGAATAGCGAATTTTAAACCTTGCTCTAACGCAACTGGGTAAATAAGTTTAGCAGTAATTTTTAAATTATCTCCAGGCATTACCATCTCTACACCTGAGGGAAGAGTAACTTCTCCTGTTACATCAGTTGTCCTAATATAAAATTGAGGACGATAACCATTAAAAAAAGGGGTATGACGACCTCCCTCTTCTTTTGTTAATACATAGATTTCTGCTTCGAATTCAGTATGAGGATTGATCGTTCTTGGTTTAGCTATGACTTGACCTCGCATTACTTCATCTTTCTCAACACCTCTTAACAAAAGTCCCACATTATCACCAGCTCTAGCTTCATCTAAAGTTTTTCTAAACATTTCAATGCCTGTTACTACCGTTGATTTAGTTGGTTTTAGTCCAACGATTTCTACTTCTTCGTTGAGTTTTAAAATACCTCTTTCAACTCTTCCCGTTACTACGGTTCCTCGACCAGAAATAGTGAAAACGTCTTCAACAGGCATAAGGAATGGTTTATCAACTTCTCTTACAGGTTCCGGAATATATTCGTCTACTGTTTTCATTAATTCTTCAATTGATTTTATTGCTTCTGGATCATCGGATAAAGCTTTAAGAGCTGAACCACGAATGACTGGAATTTTATCGCCTGGATAGCCATATTTACTAAGAAGATCGCGAATTTCCATTTCAACTAAATCTACGAGTTCTTTGTCAGAAACCATATCTACTTTATTTAAGAAAACAACAATTGCTGGTACGTTTACTTGTCTAGCTAGAAGAATGTGTTCTCTTGTTTGGGGCATTGGTCCATCAGGAGCAGAAACAACTAAGATAGCCCCATCCATTTGAGCAGCACCAGTGATCATATTTTTAATATAATCAGCATGTCCCGGAGCATCTATGTGAGCATAATGACGTTTTTCAGTTTCATACTCTGAGTGATGAAGATTGATAGTTACTCCTCTTGCCCTTTCTTCTGGTGCTTTATCTATTTCTTCATATTTTAAAAATTTAGCAAAACCTTTTTTTGATAACACATAGTGGATAGCTGAAGTTAAAGTAGTTTTGCCATGATCAACATGACCAATGGTACCAATATTTAAATGGGGTTTATTTCTAGAAAAAACTCCTTCTGCCATATTTTTTTATTTTGTTATAAAACTAGTAAAATTATAAAAAACTATTAAAAACTAATAAAAAATAAAAAAATCATTATAAAAATTAAGAAATGCTTGACTTTAATTTTTTATTTATTTATCATAAATCTTAGAATGAAAAAAGTCAAGGCCTTTTTTTATATTTTCTTTAAAAGCATTATTCCTAACTATTCATATTATACCAAAATTTTAAAAATACGTTTTAATTTTTCGTTTAAGTATTTTGTTTTTTTAATCGTTTTTTTAAATTTTTTATTTTGGTTAAGTCTTGTTTATCGCTATTCTCCTCAAAAAATTAAATTTTGGTTGAATAATATTAATTCGGTTTTAATTAATTTTCCTTCAGATTTAAACGTTTTTATCGAAAAAGGTTATTTGATTTCTTCTTATGATCGTCCTTATTTTCTTTGGTTAAATGATTATAAAGGACGAATAAGACTTTTTTTAGTTATTGATGAGAGTGGAACAGCAGAAAAGATTGATCAATATAAGACAAGAGTTCTTTTGACAAAAACTGATCTTTTTATAAAATTAAGAGATAAAATAGAAAGAATTCCTCTTATTTATTTTGATAAATTTTTTATTAATAAAGAAATTTTAAGTAGTTTTGCTTTATTAATTTCTTCATTAAACAATAATTTTTTTTACTTATATTACTTTTTTATTTTTGCTTTAATTTTTATTTTAATGACTGCATTTTCTCTTATTGTAAATTTTTTTTATCTTTTTTTGGCTAGTTTATTAGTCTTTATTTTTTTAAGATTATTAAAAAAAGAAGAAAAGCATCGTTTGAAAAAAGTATTTCAAATTGGTTGTCATGCAGCGACTTTACCTATTTTTTTAGATTATTTTATCTTTAGTTTTGTTGATTTTTTACCAATAAAAATTCAATTAACAATAAAACCGATTACTTTTCCTTTAATTTTTCTATTTTTTCTTATACTTTTTATTGCTTTTGGAATTTATGAAGCATATGCATACAATTACACTAATAAAGATTATCGTCATAAACAACATCATTTAAGAAATAAATGAAATTTGATTATTTATTTAAAATTGATTCAGAAAAAGTTCTCTATGAAAAAGATAAATGTTTTTTTGATTCTTATTTTTTTATTTTTTACTCTATTTTTTTTAATACAAAAAAATAACAAAAACATTTTTCAGTTAGAAAATAAATTTAAGTTTTTAAAGGAAAAAAATAGCTTTTTAATCAATATTAAAGATAAAAATAAAAATGAAAAGAATGTTAATGTTAATGAAGAATTAAAGAATGAAGGATTAATTCTAGAGATTATTGAGCCAAAAAATAATGCTTTTTACAATAGTTCTTTGATAAGAATTTTTGGAAAAACTAAAACTAAAGCTGAGGTTTACATTAACGATTTTAAAACTATAGCTAATGAAGAAGGTTATTTTTTTGTTAATTATAATTTTGACACAGGAGAAAATTTATTAACTATTACTGCTAATGATCAAGATGGTAATTATGCAGAAAAAGAAATTACTATTTTTGTTGAGACTGATAAATAATTTTTTTGTTTTTTATTTTATAATTGATTTTTGAAATTTTATTAAAAGTTTTTTATGTTTTTATGAATTTGATATTTAAAATTATTTTTTTTGTTTCTTTATTATTTTTATCAAACGATATTTTTGCACAAGGATTAGAAAAAAAAATTAAAAGAGAAGTTCAACCGACATTAACTGTAATTAAAGAAAAAATTGAGCCGAAAATCGGTAATGTAATTGATAGTATAAACAAAGAAAAAAAAGGGATGCAAGAATTCATTATTACCCCTAATAACTTTAAACCCTTGAAGATAAGAGAATATACAAAAGAGCAAAAAAAAGAATCTTCAGAAGAATTAAAAAACAACATAGAGAAAAGGATTAAGGATAAAAATTTAAAATCTAATGTTCGAATTTCAGGAATAATTAATGAAATTGGTCAAAATTACATTAAAATTTTTAGTATTGAAGATAGGAGCAAAATTTATCAAGTTAACATTGATCAAAAAACTCAACTGCGTCGTCACTTTTGGGGAAAGTCATCTTTAAGTGAATTTTTGGTAGGTCATGAAGTTTATGTCATTGGTAGATATATAGATGAAAAACAGTCGACAATTCAAGCAATTTTAATTCGTAATCAATCTATTCAAAAAAGATGGGGTGTTTTTTTTGGTTATGTTTTGTCAAATGAAGGAAATATTTTAGTTATAAAAACTGTTAAATATGATGAAATAAAAGTATATGTTGATAAGAATACAAGATTAATTAATATACGTGAAGAATTAATTAGTTTAGATAAAATTAAAATAGGTCATCGAGTAAGAGTAAAAGGTGTTTGGGATAAAAATTTAAATGAAATAAGAAAAACAGAAGAGATAAAAGATTTCTATTTACCAAAGCAACCAACAAAGTTTGTTATTCAAAAATTTAAAAACTAAATATTTTTTTAATCTGATTTTTGAGGCATAAATAAAATTTACTTATTTATTTTTTAAAATGTTGTAAAATATCTTTATTTAAAAGATTGCGGGGTCGTCTAACGGTAGGACAGAAGCCTTTGGAGCTTCTTATCTTGGTTCGAATCCAAGCCCCGCAGCAAATACTACTTGACAAAATAGAAATTTTCTTTAATAATTACTTATTAATACAGAATTATATAATTTTTTAACCTTTTATATGAATAGTTTTATTCCTAAAGTTTATGCTCAAGTAACAATTAAACCAGGAATATCCATGCCAAGTTTAAGTGATGTATTAGGATTTGTGATTAGAGGTTTTTTTATTTTAGCAGGATTAGCGGCAATTTTGTATCTTTTATTAGGGGCTTTTGAGTGGATTACCTCCGGAGGAAGTAAAGAAAATGTAGAAAAAGCGAGAAATAAAATTCAAGCTGCTGTTTTGGGTTTAATAATTATTTTTATTGTTTTATCACTAGTAGTATTAGTAGAAAATATATTTAACGTAGGGTTAGGAATTTCTAGGGGAATAATATTGCCTACTTTAAGAATTGAGGGGGTAAGTGGTCAATAATAATTTTTTATTTTTATTTATTGTTTTATTTATTAATGCTTCATATTTTTTTATTTTCGGTTTACGCTCAAAATATTTGTTCACCTGATAGTGATGGTAATACATGTTGTGTAAACGATGTTCCTACTTTAAAATGTTTAGAAAATGTTTTTGAGAATCTCTTGAATTTATCAACAGGAATTTTTATTTTAGCTCTTTTTATAATGCTTATCATTGGTGCCTTTAACTACTTAATTTCGTTTGGTAATCCGGAAAAAGTAAAAAAAGCCCAAGGGACATTAAAATTTGCTTTTATCGGTTTAATTCTTTTTTTGGGATCTTATTTAATTCTTAATATTATTTGCTTTGTTTTTAATTTATATGATCCTTTGGGAAAATGTAAACTATTCAATTTTAGTCTTGATGAGATTCCGGCACCGACGCCTTGAATTTTTCTATTTCTTTAAGCAAAGCTTCTTTTTTATTTTCTAATTTCTTTTCAACCACCTGATTGAAAAGATATTTTAAAACATGACCTACCTTTGGTCCGGGTTTAATATTTAAGATTTTCATCACATCATGTCCATCAACTTTTAAATCAGTAATTTTAAAAGGCTCCCTTTGAACAGCAATTAGTCTTTTTTTAAAAAGTTCAAGACGCCAAGAAGTTGGTTTGGCTCCAGATCCCAATCGATCAGCTATTCTAAGATCAAGCATATCTTGGAGATATTCTTTGCCAACATTTCGAATAAATCGCCTTATTGCCTTATCGGTTTGAAGTTCTGAGACAGTAAATTGATGATAGGCAACCAAACGAATAAGTTTTTCTTTTTGTTTATTTGAAAATTTAAATCTTTTTGCTATTTTTTCTGCTAATTTTTTACCAACTACTTCATGATTATAAAAAGTAATAAGACCTGTTTTTTCATCTTTTTTGAAAGTTTTGGCTTTACCAATATCATGAATTAAAGTGGCAAAACGGGTAATTTCATCTTTTGAAGAACAGTGTTTTAAAGACATTACTAAATGAGTGCCAACATCGTAAATATGATGTCTTTTTGGACTTTTTTGAGGAATAGAAAAACAAACATCAATCTCTGGCAAGATATGTTTTAAAAGACCGGTGTTTCTTAGAAATAAAATGCCTTCGGCCGGATGATCACTTTTTAAAATTTTTAAAAACTCATCTCTTATCCTTTCCCAAGAAATTTTAGTAATAAGTTGAGCATTTTTTTCAATCGCATTTCTTGTTTTTTCTTCAATAAAAAATCCTAATTGGGAGGCAAAGCGGATTGCTCGCAAAAGTCTTAAAGCATCTTCAGAAAATCTTTTATCTGGATCACCAACAGAGCGAATTAGTTTATTTTTTATATCTTTTTCTCCGTCAAATGGATCGATGATTTTATCACCGTCATAAGCAATGGCGTTAATAGTAAAGTCTCGTCGGTTTAAATCTTCTTCAACTGTTTTTGCCCATTCTATTTCTTCTGGATGACGAAAGTCGGTGTAGTTTTTTTCTTTGCGAAAAGGGGTAATCTCAAAAACAGTTTTTTTTAAAGTATTAAAGCTTTTGATCTCTACCGGAATTGATACTGTGCCATAAACATTATGATAAAAAGAATTAGGAAAAAGTGATTGGATTTGTTCTGGAGTGGCGTTGGTGGTAAAGTCAAAGTTTTGTGGGTTTTTTCCAAGAAGAAGATCACGAACTGCTCCCCCAACCAAATATATCTCAAATCTGTTTTTTTTAAAAATATTAAAAATGTTTTTTACTTCATTGGGTAGAGAAAACATGAGTAAATTATATCTTATTCAATCAAAGATTTTAAAATATCTAAATTTTTTTTATCGGGTCCTTCTTGGCTAAACCCTGGTGTTTCAATGATAAAAGGATAATTTTTTGTTTTTGGATGATTTAAAAGAAGTTTAAATTCTTTTGTGCCAATTTTTCCTTGGCCGATATTTTCATGTCTGTCTTTTCCTGAGTTAAAAGGATCACGGCTATCATTTAGATGCCAAACTTCAAGTTTATCAATTAAATTCAGTTTTTCTAGTTTTTTAATAAATTCATCAAGTTCTTGTTTTGTTTCAAATTTATAACCATTTGAAAAAAGATGACAGGTATCAAGACAAAGTCGAAGACGAGGACTATTAATATCTTTAAAAATTTGGCTGATTTCTTCTAGATTTTGACCAATTTTTCTTGTTCCCGCATTTTCTATAATAAAAAGAGTTTCTTGTGGAGTTTTTTCTAAAATTTCTTTAATGTTATTAATTAATATTTGATATTTACTGGTTCTTGATTTATTCTTATAAGAACCTAAATGAACAATTGATCCCTTAATTTTTAATTTTTTAGCAATATTTAACTCATGAATTAATGATTGTTTTGAAAGTTTACCAATTTTATCTTCGTCGGCTAGGTTTATAAGATAAGAAGCATGAAAATAAATGGGAGAAATTAAGAGTGTTTCTGCTTTATTAATGAATTGATTGATTTCTTCATTATTTAATTGAGTAAAACTCCAACCACGAGGAGAGGAGGAAAAAATTTGAAGGCAGTTACCGCCAATTTTTACTACTTTTTCAATAGCTTTATCAAATCCACCAGCAATAGATTGATGAGCGCCTAGTTTAAGCATATTTTTCAAAAACTTCCTTAATTCTTTTTTTAATATTTTTAGGAATGATGAATTTTTCTATTTCGTTTTCTGAAAGCCAATGAAAATCAGTTAATTTTTTTTCTAATTTTACATTATTATTATTTTTAATTTGACATAAAAAATGTTGAGCGTGAAACCAATGTCCATTACTTTCAAAAACGTCTTCACCAATCCATTGATAATAATAAATATCGAGATTAACTTCTTCTTTTATTTCTCTTTTTAAGCCATCAATAATTGTTTCTTTTTTTTCAATTTTGCCACCTGGGATAGTCCATAAACCGCCGTCAATTTTTTCATAAATAGATTTTTTTACAATAAGAATTTTTTCATCTTTTAAGATAAAAGCACCAACGGCTAAAACAACATAAAATTTTTTGAGCATGTAAAAAATTATAACAAAAATTCCTCTTGACAAATTAGCAAACATTTTGTATGATTGCTAATAGGGAAAAACTATGGAAGAATTAACTCAAAGACAAATTGAGATATTAAAAGCAATTATTCAGGAGTATACAGACACTGGTTTACCAGTAGGATCAGAAGTGCTTGAAAAAAAATATAGACTAGGTGTATCTCCAGCAACAATTAGAAATGAAATGGTGGAACTTGCTAAAAAAGGTTATTTAAAAAAAGAATATTTTTCCTCAGGCAGAATTCCATCAGCAAAAGCTTTTCGCTTTTATATTAAAAATTTAATGAAAGAAAAAGAGTTAGCAACAGTTGATGAAGTAGCTTATAAAAATAGTATTTGGGATGAAAAAGACAACATTAATCGCTTATTGTCTCAGGCAGCTAAGGTTTTGGCAAAGAAAACAGGTTTTTTGTCAGTTACTGCAACTGATAAAGGTGATGTTTATTATTCAGGAATGGGATACTTACTAGAAAGACAGGAGTTTTTTGATTTAAAAGTTACACGAAATTTGTTTTTAAGACTTGAAGAGATAAGTTTCTGGGAAAGGATAATCGAAACTTTTATAAGAACAAAAGAAGAAATTCTCTATTTTTTGGGAGAGGAAGATTTTTATGATCCTTTATTTGAGAACTGCGCTAGTATTTTTAGTGAGTTTGAAACGGATATTTTAAAAGGAGTAATTGGATTAGTTGGACCAAAAAGAATGCCTTATGGAGTAGTTGTTCCTCAAATTAAGTATTTTTCTCATTTAATTGAGGAACTTTTAAATAAGCAAAAAGTTTGATATCATTTAAAAATGAAAGATAATAATCAAAAAAAAGAAAAAAACGAAGAACTTTTGAAGTGTGAGGAGGAAAAAGAAAAATTGAGAAAAGAAACAGAAGATTTTAAGAATAAATACTTACGTGCTTTAGCTGATTATCAAAATTTTCAGAAAAGAATATTAGAAGAGAAGAAGGAATGGGAGAAAAGAATAAAGAATCAATTTTTCTTAAAGATTTTGCCTTTTTTAGATAATTTAGAAAAAGCAGAGGTTTTTATCAAAGATGCTGGCTTAAGATTAATAAAAGATCAATTTCTTCAACTTTTAAAAAATGAAGGAGTTGAGGAAATTGATCTTTTAGGAAAAGAATTTGATCCAAATTTGGCAGAGGCTATTGATGTAGTTGAGGGAGATAAAGAAAATATTGTGGTTGAAGTGTTAAGAAAAGGTTATAAAATAGGAGAGCAGGTTTTAAGAGTGGCGCAGGTTAAAGTTTCTTTAAAAAAGGAAAAAATAAATAAATGAAATATTTAAAAAAAGATGATTAAAAATTATTAGTTTTTATTATTTGCCTATGAGTAAAATCATTGGAATTGATTTAGGAACCACTAATTCTTGTGTAGCAGTAATGGAAGGAGGACAACCTAAAGTTATTCATTCAGCTGAAGGAAGAAATGTTATTCCATCGGTTGTTGATCCAATAAAAAGAATTGTTGGTGATGTAGCCAAAAGACAGATGGTAATTCATCCTTCAAGAATTATTTTTTCTGTAAAAAGATTGATGGGGCGACGTTTTTCTGATCCTTCAGTTCAATATGATAAAAAGTGGTTGCCTTATGCAATTAAAGAAGGACATAATGGAATGGCGGTAGTTGAGGTTGAGGGAAAAACATTTACTCCTCAAGAAATTTCAGCAATGATTCTTCAAAAAATAAAGTCTGATGCCGAGGCTTATTTAGGAGAGAAGGTTGAAAGAGCGGTAATTACAGTTCCCGCTTATTTTGATGATTCTCAAAGACAAGCCACAAAACAAGCAGGAGAAATTGCAGGATTAAAGGTTGAAAGAATTTTAAACGAACCGACTGCAGCTGCTTTGGCTTATGGACTTGATAAGAAACATGTTCATACTATTGCGGTTTATGATTTGGGTGGTGGTACTTTTGATATTACAATTTTGGAGCTTGGTGAGGGTGTGTTTCAAGTAAAAGCTACAAATGGAGATACTCATTTGGGGGGTGATGATTTTGATAAGGTTATTATTGATTATTTGGCTGAAGAATTTAAAAAAGAGAATGGGATTGACTTAAGAAAAGATAATCAAGCACTTCAACGATTGAAAGACGCAGCTGAAAAGGCAAAAATTGAACTTTCTTCATCTTTGGAAGCAGAGATTAATTTACCCTTTATTACTGTTAAAGATAATCAACCCTTGCATTTAGTGTTAAGGTTGACCCGTGCAAAATTGGAGTCTTTAGTTGATCATTTGATTAAAAAAACATTTGAACCGGTAAAAGCTTGTTTAAAAGATGCTAAACTTACTTCATCTCAAATAGATGAAGTGGTATTGGTAGGTGGCATGACTCGAATGCCAAAAATTATTGAAGAAGTTAAAAAGTTTTTTGGAAAAGAGCCTAATCGTTCAGTTAATCCTGATGAAGTAGTTGCTGTTGGAGCAGCGATTCAAGCTGGTATATTAACCGGTGAAGCAAAAGATGTGGTTTTATTGGATGTTACTCCTTTAACTTTGGGAGTTGAGACTTTAGGTGGGGTAATGACGCCTTTAATCCCAAGAAATACAACTGTTCCTACTTCAAAAACTGAAATTTTCTCAACTGCTGCTGATAACCAGACTCAGGTTGAAATTCATGTTTTGCAAGGAGAAAGACCTTTAGCTAAAGATAATAAGTCTTTAGGGCGTTTTATTTTAGATGGAATTCCGCCTGCTCCTCGTGGAGTTCCGCAAATTGAAGTTACTTTTGATATTGATGCAAACGGCATTTTAACTGTTACTGCAAAAGATAAAGCTACGGGTAAATCTCAAGCAATAAAAATTACTGGATCAACTGGTCTTAGTAAAGAAGAGATTGAAAGAATGAAAAAAGAAGCAGAAAAACATGCTCAAGAAGATCAAAAAGAGAAAGAAAGAATTGAAGCAAGAAATAAAGCTGATAATATGATATATGTAGCAGAAAAATCATTAAAAGAATCAGGCGAAAAGATAGACAAGAGTTTGAAAGAATCAATTGAAAGAAAAATTAAAGAATTAAAAGATATTTTAGATAAGGGAACAAAAGAAGAATTGGAGGAAAAAACTAGAATGCTATCTGACGAATTAACAAAAATTGGACAAGCGATTTATAGAGAAAACAAAGAAGTAGATAAGAATAAGAATAATAATATTAATAAAGAAGAGGAGGAGGGAGAAGTTGTTAATTAAAAATTTAATCGCTTAAAGCGCGATTAATAATTAAGAATTAAAATGGATTATTATGAAATTCTTGGAGTTTCAAAGAACGCAAGTTTAGAAGAAATTAAAGCCGCTTATCGAAAACAGGCTTTAAAATGGCATCCTGATAGAAATAAATCTCCTGAGGCAACAGAAAGATTTAAACAAATTAACAAAGCATTTGAAGTACTTTCAGATCCTAAAAAAAGAGAGATATACGATCGTTATGGAGAAGAAGCTTTTGAGAGAGGATCTTCTTCTGGTTTTGGTGGTCAATACTATCAACATGGCCCATTTAGAGTTTATACTAATGTTAGTGGCGATTTCTCTGATTTTGATTTTGGTGGTTTTTCTGATCCTTTTGAGATTTTTGAGCAGTTTTTTGGTTTTCAATCTCCTTTTAGCAGAAGTCGTCGACAAAAACGTGATGTTTTTGAAACAACTTTGACTTTTGATGAGGCGGTAAAGGGAACAACAAAAAATGTTGTAATAAAAGGAGTTAGTAAAAAAATAAAAATCCCTGCTGGTGTTGATGAGGGAACAAGAATTAGATTTTCAGATTTTGATTTATTAATTCATGTACAACCTCATCCATTTTTTAAGAGAGAAGGACAAGATATTTACATAGAGAAAGAAATTTCCTATCCAACTGCAGTTTTAGGGGGTTTAGTTGAAGTACCAACAATTGATGGAATGGTTAAGGTAAAAGTAAAACCAGGAACTCAATCAGGATCAGTAATTAGACTTCGAGGTCAAGGTGTTCCTATTCCTAATTCTTATCAAAAAGGAGATCAATATATTGTTTTCAAAATTAAGGTTCCTATAAAAGTTTCTTCTAAAGCAAGGAATTTGTTAGAGGAATTGCAAAAAGAGTTAAATTAACTTAATTTTTTTAAATGAAAATAATTACTAAAAATAAAAATTTAGAAAATCACATAAATTATATTTTTATTCTAAGTTTGATTGAAGATTTTCTTAAAAAAAGAGGTTATCAAAAAATAGATTTACCTGTCTTATCACCTGTTTTGATTCCTGAGTCTTATCTTGAGGTTTTTGAGACGGAGTTTAAGTATTTTGATATAAAAGAAAAACTTTACCTAACTCCTTCGCCTGAACTTTTCTTAAAAAGACTTTTAGTTCAAGGAGTTGGTAATTGTTATTATCTTGGAAAATCTTTTAGAAATAGTGATCCGCCATCATCTCTTCATGCTTTTGAGTTTACTATGCTTGAGTTTTATAAATTAGGTGTTTCTTATATGGATATTGCTGATGAAGTATTGGAGATGTTAAGAGAAATTAATAAAAAACTAAATGATCAAATGTTAAAGCTGAAAAATAACAATCAAAAATTAAAACATTTTAAAATTAAAGAAAAAAACTTAAAAATCAATTTTGATAGATGGGAAAAAATTTCAGTAGTTCAAGCATTTGAAAAGTATGCAGGCATTTATGAAATGGAATTATTTAATCATCAGCTTTTTTTTGAAAAAGCGAAGAAAAAAGGTTATAAAGTTGATAAATTTTCTTATGAAGATATTTGGTCTCAAATTTATGCTCAAGAGATTGAACCTAATTTAGGAAAAAAGGGTTATCCTACTTTAATTTACGACTATCCTAAAGAATTTGCTGCTTTAGCTAAATTAAATTCTGATGGCAAAACTGCCCAACGCTTTGAATTTTATATTAATGGAATAGAGTTAGGAGATTGTTATACTGAATTAATTGATTGGAGGGAGCAAGAGGATAGATTTATAAAAGAAGATAAGGAAAGAAAAAGGATTGGAAAAATAAATCATCCAGTTGATAAAGAATTTATAGAAGCATTGAAATGGGGTCTTCCACCTTGTTCAGGAATTGCTATTGGTATTGAAAGATTGGCAATGGTTTTTTTAGGATTAGAATCAATTGATCAATTAAAAGTTATTGATATTGTTTTATGAAAATTAATGCAGGTAATTTGAAAAAAGGTGATTTTGTTTTTTATCAAAATGATATATGGCAAGTACAAAAAGCAGAATTTTATGCTCCAGGAAAAGGCGCGGCTTTAATGAAAACAAAAATTTGGAATGTAAAAAAAGGAAAAAATATTGATGTAACTTTTAAATCTAATGAGGAAGTAGATACTGTTGAGGTTGAAAGTAGATTGATGGTTTTTTTATACAAAGATAATGAGAATCTTTACTTTATGGATGAAAAAACATTTAATCAATATAGTTTACCAGTAAAATCTGTTTCTGGCTTAGATAAATACTTAAAAGAGGGGGAAAAACTTTATGTTTACATTTTTAATGATGTTCCTTTATCATTAAGGCCACCACTTTCTGTTCGTCTAAAAGTAGTTAAATCTGAACAAGCGGTTAAAGGAGATACAATTTCTTCAGCAAAAAAGTCAGTAACTTTGGAAACTGGTGCGGTAATTATGGCGCCTCTTTTTATAAAAGAGGGAGATATAGTAATTATTAATCCAGAAACTGGAGAGTATATGGGAAGGGAAGGGAAGTAACAGTAAATAAATTAAATAAATCGTTTTTTTAATTTCGATTGTCTTTTATTAATAATTATTATTAAAAAAATCATAAAAATTTTTATTGATTTTATGAAGCGATTTGTTAATTATTTTTATTTTTAGTTTTTATATATTATGATTACGGCGGGTGAAATTTTAAAAAATCAAAGAATTAAAAAAAATTTTTCTTTAGCTGAGATTTCAAAAAAAACTAAAATTAAAGAGAAATATCTTGTTGCGTTAGAGAGTAATAATTGGAATTTTTTTGAGTCTCCAGTTTATATTGAAGGCTTAATAAAAAACTACGCTCGTTTTTTAGGATTGAACTATAAGAAAGTTTTACCATTTTTTTATCGTGATTATGAAGGAGAAGAAAAAATTACTTTTAGAAAACCAATATCAGAAAAATATTTTACTCTTGGCATAAAAAATATTTTTACCTTTATGATTATTACTATATTTTTTATTTTTACTCTTTATTTTGCATATCAGATAAAGATCTTTTTAAGTCCGCCAAAAATAGTAATTCTTTCCCCAAAAAATGATATTTTTTATAACGAAAGATTAATAAAAATTGTAGGTAAAACTGAAAAAGAAGCAACAGTTACCATTTTTGGAGAGAAAATTTATCCTAATGAAGAGGGTATTTTTGAATACGTTTTTCCTCTAAAAAAAGGAAAAAATGAATTGATAATTGAGGTGGAAGGAGCAAATGGTAGAAAAACAACTTTTAAAAAAAATTTTTATAAAAATTCTTCTTTTTAAAAATTAAAATTTTTTAACTCTTTAATACTTTTTAAATTTCTAGATGAATAAATAGAATTAAAGCCTAGTCTTTTTGCTTCATTAATAACTTTTTCTTCAAAATAAGTTTTTCTAACTTCTCCTAAAAGGCCCACTTCGCCAAAGAACAAGCTTTTTTTTGAAATAGGCAAGTTTTTAATTGATGAAAGTAAAGAAGCGATAAAAGCTAGATCAGAGGCAGTTGATTTAATATTTACCCCACCAACAACATTAACATATATATCAAATTTATAAAGAGGCAAAGAAAGATGTTTTTGAGCAACAGCTAAGAGGAGAAGAACTTTATTATAGTCTAGTCCTTTAACAATGCGTCGAGGAATTGCTAGGATTGTTGGTAATGTTAAAATTTGAATTTCAAAAAAAAGGACACGCTTTCCTTCTCCTATTGCCGTAATTGATCTGCCAGGATTGTTATCTTCTTCTTTATCGAGTAAAAATAATGGATTGCTTACAGGTAAAAGTCCTTTTTCCTTCATTTCAAAAATACCTACCTCATCGGTTGGTCCAAAACGATTTTTTGAAGAGCGAAGAAAGCGAAAATTAGATTCTTTTTCTCCTTCAAAAGTTAGAACACAATCTACTAAATGTTCCAATGTTTTGGGTCCGGCAATTTCTCCTTCTTTTGTAATGTGACCAACAATAATTATAGGAAGATCATTTTTTTTGGCAAAATTAATTAACTGAGTCACAACTTCTTTTATTTGCGAAATATTACCCAATGGTGCCTCTATTTTTTCTGAGTAAATAGTTTGGATTGAATCAACTACCACAATATCTATTTTTTCTTTAATTTCTTTTAATCCATCAATGATTCCTTCAATTTGGGTTGTTTCTGAAAAAAGAAAGTTTTTTAAATTAATATCTAATCTTTTTGCTCTATTTATAACTTGAAAAATCGATTCTTCTCCAGATATATAAAGACAATGAAATTTATCTAATCCTTGAAGAAGAAGAGTCGATTTACCAACGCCAGGTTCACCAGTTAAGAGGATCACCTCACCTTCAATAATTCCACCTCCTAAGACCCGATCAATTTCAAAGATACCAGTTTTTTTTCTATTTTTTTCTTCAATTTTTTGAATTTTATCTGAAGATATGATTTCTAATTTCTTTAGAGTTATTTTTTTTTCTTGATCTTCCTTTTTTTCATAAAAACTCTGCCATGATTCACAAGAAGGACATCTTCCCATCCAAGAAAGTGAACCGTAGCCACATTTATTGCATATGTAACTCATAAATTATTTAATTTTTATAACATTTAATATAAAAACATAACTCATGATATTAAATTTTAAGCATTAAAAATCAATTACGTATTTTTATGTTAGTTTTCTACTATTGAAAATAGAACTTCTTTACAAAATGTTTCTTAATAAATTTAAAATAATTTAATTTATTTTAACAAATCTTTAATCATCTTTATATAATTTAATAATATCTTTATATAATTTATTTTTTTATATTTGAAGTTAAACGTTGAATGTTTAATATTTAAATTTAATCACATTTTTTCAACTGTTTTTATTCCCAAAATAAAAAGACCTTTTTTAATAGTATTGCTAATTGCATTAGTAAGGATAAGGCGAAAAATTTTTAAGTTTTTATTTTTTTCTCTTAATATAGGGTATTTCTCGTAAAAAAGATTAAATTTTTGGGAAAGTTCATAAAGGTATTGACATAAAAAATGAGGAGAAAAATATAAGGCGCTATTTAGCACTGCTTCAGGAAACATAATCAAAAATCTTAATATTTCATTCTCTTCTTGATTTAAATTTAAAGAGTAATAAAGTTTTTGTTCTTTAAAACTTTTTTCTTTTCTTAAAATACTTCTTGCTCTAATAAATGTGTAAATAATGTAAGGAGCGGAGTTTCCTTTTAAAGATATTGACTCCTTAATATCAAAATAAATTGGATTTTCAGGCGAGGTTTTTAAGAAATTATATTTAACTGCAGCATCGGTAATTTTTTCGGCTGTTTCTTCATCGATTTTAAAATCATTTAAAATCTTCTTTTTTACTTCATCAATTAACCAGTTGGCTTCGATAATGTTTCCTGCTCGAGATGACATTTTTCCTCCTTTTAATTTTACCCATTCGTATGCCAGATGATATTGTTTATTTTTAAATTTTTTAGGATCTAAAAGTTCTTCAACTTTAAAAGTTACTTTAAAAAAACTTTTTTGTTCAGGAGTGGTTAAGTGAATTGCTTTGTCAATTTCTCCAAATTCAGAAAATTCTTTTTCAGCTAAAGCAAGTTCTTTTCCTTCATAAGTTGGATATCCTAAAGAGTTTACAAAAACTCGAGTATCTAAACCATATTTTTTACCATTAAAGATTATTGCTTCTTGACTTTTTTCTAATATCCCTTTTTTTAAAGCTTCTTGACATATTTCTGTAGCTCTTTGACTCATTTCACTTTCAAAAAATAATCGATCAAATTTAATATCAAGACGTTCATAAATTTTTTGAAAATAATCCAAACTCCACTGGCGAGTTATCTGCCAAAGACTTAAGATTTTTTTATCTTTTTTATATATTTGTTTATTTATCTCAATTATTTGTTTTTTTGCTTCCTCATTTTCTTCATAGGCTTTTGTTCCTTTGGTATACATTTTGCCAATAAATTCTATTTTTTCACCTAAGGTTTTAAGATTTTTAAGAATATTTTCATTGTTTTTTTGTTCTTTTTTAACTGCCCATAAACATTTGGCGATGTGAAGACCTACATCGCCTTGATAGTTAGCTCGAATTACATGATTACCTAAAGTTTCAAAAATTCTTGCTAATGATTCTCCTAAAGTTATATTTCTTAAATGACCTATATGAAAAAGTTTGTGAGTATTTGGTTGGGCATATTCTATGAGGATTTTTTTATTTTTACCAAAATAAAAAGAGGGAAAATAAAAAATATTTTCTTTATTCTTTTTAAGATTATTAAATAGAATTTTTTTTGATAACCAGAAATTAATAAAACCCGGTGAGAGAACCTCAATTTTTTCAAACAAATTATCTTTTTCAAGAGATTTTTTTATAAACTTTCCAATTTCAATTGGATTTTTTTTTAAAATTTTTGCTATCTTTAAAGAAATTGAAGTTGAATAATCACCAAAAGATTGAATTTTTGGTTGCTGGATATCTATTAAATTTTTATCAATATCAATATTTATTTTTTTTAAGATAGATATCAATTTTTTTTTAATTTTTTTATTCATAAACATATCATACCAAATTTTTTTGTTATATAATTTTTTTATGAAAGGAAAAATAATTTTATTTATAATTTTATTAGTTGGATTTTTATTTTTTGTTTTGATAAGAGATTTATTTTTTAATCAAAAAAACGCCTTTGGTAAATTAAAAATTGACTCTTCTCCAGTTTCTTCAGTTTTTATTGATAATGTAGCTATGGGGAAAACTCCTTTTGAAGAAAGATATAAAGTAGGAGAATATATGATTAAACTTATTCCTGAGGGAGTAGCAACTGATACTGCTTCTTGGAGTGGAAAAGTAGTTGTTGAAAAAAATATTATTACTTATATTAACATTGAATTGGGTAGTTCTGATTTGACAACAGCTGGTGAAATTTTTACAATGAAAAAATCAAAAACAGCAAAAAGTGGAAAAGGAGAGATTTACGTTGAAACCGAACCTGCAGGAGCAATCGTTTCTTTAAATAGTGATGAAAAAGGAGTGACGACTTTGTTACTTGAAGATGTGCCGTCAGGAGTTCATGAACTTTCTGTGTTTATGCCAGGTTTTTTTAAACGAACAGAAAAAGTTAATGTTAATCCTGGTTATCGTATTTATGCTAAATTTAAGTTAGCTGTTGATCAATCGCAAAAATTTATTAGTGATAATGAAGATAAACAAACATCAACTGAAAGCTCTCAAATTAAGGAAAAAAAATATGTAATAGTTGCAGAAACACCAACTGGTTGGTTACGAGTAAGAGTTAATCCATCTTTAAGTGCTTCAGAATCAGCTAAAATTAAAAAAGGAGAGCGTTATGAACTTTTGGAAGAAAAAGAAGGTTGGTATAAGATAAAGTTTAATGGAAATAAAGAAGGTTTAGTTGAGGGAGAATTTGATGAGGGTTGGATTTCTTCTTCTTATGCAAGAAAAGAATAAGAATATTTATTTTTTCCAAACGATTTTATTGTATAGAATATAAGAATAGGGAATAATTACCAAACCGATGATTATTATTTTATAAATGATCCAAAAATTTCTGCCAAATGTAATTACCATCAACTGAAGAAGAACAGTTTGAATGATAATAGCTCCTAGTGCAATAAAGTTAAATTTTAAAAAACTCAAAATGAATGCACCATTAATTTTTTTGTAAGCAAAACTCCAAAAGTTGTTCAAAATAAAATTGTTAATAATCGCTGTTTCTGCAGAAATTATTTGAGCTAACCAAATTAGAGATGAAGGAATATGGATTTTATTAATAAAAAAATAAAGCAGAGAAAAATCTATCACAAATCCAGAAAATCCTACTATAAAAAATCTAATAAAAGATGAGTTGAGAAAGATGTACAAAAGACTTTGGACAATAAATTGAGGAGAGTTAATTTTAGAAATACCATATTTTCTTTCATAAAATTTTATAGGTATTTCTTCAATTCTAGCATTGTTTTTAATAGCAAAATCTAAGAAAGCAATTTGAAAAACATAACCTGAGTAATTTTTTAGATAGGAAATAGCTTTTTTGACAATCCATGCTTTAATTGCACGATAACCAGATGTCCAATCTGTAATTTTAGGTTTCATAAATCCAAAACGAGCGATAATATTACCAAAAATAGAAAAAATTTTTCTGTAAAGTGCCCAATTTTTTGGAATACTTCCTCCTTTTATATAACGAGAGCCAATAACGAAATCAGCGCCTTTTTCAATTTTTTTTAAAAAGTAAGGAATAAGAGATGGATCATGAGAGAGGTCAGCATCCATTTCAAAAAAAAGATAAGGATTGATTTTTTCTAAAGCATAAGAAAATCCATCAATATAAGCTTTTCCCAGACCCATTTTTTTAGTAGAAATAAGAAATAAATTTTTATATTTTCCTTGAAGTTTTTTTACAACTGATTGAGTTTTGTCTTTTGATTGGCTATCAACCACTAAAACATAAATTTCCCAAATTTTAGTTTTTTCCTGTTGGGCAAAGATTTTTTCAATTAATATTTTGATGTTTCCTTCTTCATTGTAAGTAGGAAGAATAATTAAAGCTTTTTTCATTTTATTTTTTTATCAAATATTTTTAATTTTAATTTAAAATAGTTAACTGTTTTTTTTAATCCTTCTTCTAACGGAGTTTTTGGTTGCCAGTCTATTATTTTTTTAGCTTTTTCAATATCAGGTTTTCTTTTTTTTGGATCATCTTGTGGCAGTGGTTTTTTAAATGTAATTTTACTTTCTGAACCAGTTAATTTTTTAATTATTGTAGCATATTCTAATACAGTATGTTCTTCAGGGTTACCTAAGTTGATAACTTCTCCTTTAGTATTTTTTTTAAACATTAACTTTATTAATCCTTCAACTAAATCATCAACATAACATAAAGATCGAGTTTGAGAACCATCACCGAAAATAGTTATTGGTTTATTTTGAATAGCTTGAATAATGAAATTCACTACCATTCTTTTATCATCGATTCTCATATTTGGCCCGTAAGTATTAAAAATTCTGGCTATTCTTCCATCGATATTTTCTTTTTTCACAAAATATGAGGTTAATGTTTCACCGAATCTTTTACTTTCATCATAAATGGCTCTTGGGCCAACAGGATTAACATTACCGAAATAATCCTCTTTTTGAGGATGAACTAAAGGATCGCCGTAAACTTCTGAAGTTGAGGCAAATAAGAATTTTGCTTGATTTTTTTTTGCTAGTTTTAAAAGTTTCAAAGTACCCACACTATTAACAAGCATTGTTTCCATTGCTAATTTTTTATAGCTTATTGGACTTTCATCATTAGGAGAAGCTGGTGATGATAAATGAAAAATAGCATCTAATTTAGGAATGTTTTTTAAATTACAAGTGACATCAGCTTTTATAAATAAAAAATTTTTTTTATTTAATAATTCTTTAATATTTTCAATATCTCCAGTTATTAAATTGTCCACAACAATTATATAATGACCTTTTTGTAAAAGTTTTTTGCTAAGATGAGATCCAATAAAACCAGCTCCACCAGCGATGAGGATTTTCATAAATAATTAGCGACCAATTGAAAAATATTTAAATCCTAAATTTTCTAAAAGTAAAGGATCGTAAATGTTTCTACCATCAAAAATAATAGGTTTTTTTAATAGTTTCTTTACTTTTCTAAGATCGATTTGTTTAAATTCATTCCACTCAGTTAAAATTATAAGTTGATCAGCATTTTTTACAGCATCATAAGGATCTAAAGCGTAATCAATTTTTTCTTGAAAAATTTTTTTAATATTCTCCATTGCTTCTGGATCGAAAACTTTTATTTTAAATCCATATTTTAATAGATTTTCTATGATAAAAATTGAAGGAGCGAATCGAATATCATCTGTATTGGGTTTAAAAGAAAGACCAAGAATAGCTGCAGTTTTTCCTTGGTGGTTTTTTAAAATTTTTTGTAAAAAATTTTTTTTAGCTTGATAGTTTATTTTGTCAACTGCTTCTAAAAAAGAAGTGTCGATATTTAATTTTTTTCCTGTATTAATTAAAGCTAAAACATCTTTTGGTAAACAAGATCCACCATAACCAACACCTGGATTCATAAAAATTCGACCAATTCTTTTGTCAAGACCAACAGCGTCGAGGACTTTTTCTACATCAGCGCCTGTTTTTTCACAGTAAAAGGAAATTAAATTAGAAAATGAGATTTTAGTAGCCAGGATTGCATTTGAGGCGTATTTTATTAGTTCAGCTGAGGCAAGATCAGTGACAATTTTTTTTGAAGAAAAAGGCTGATGAAGTTTAAGTAATATTTCAATAGCTTTTTTTGAAGAAGAACCAATAACAATTCTGTCAGCGTTTAAAGTATCAGAAATAGCGCTTCCTTCTCTTAAAAACTCAGGACATGAGGCAACAGCAAATTGACTTTTTTTTGGGGCATATTTCTTAATTATTTCTTCTATTTTTTTATTGGTGCCAACAGGAACGGTACTTTTACAAGAAATAACGGTAAAATGATTACTTAAATTTTTAGCAATATTTTTTGCTACTTTAAAAACTGATGAAAGATCGGCTTGACCATCTTTTTTTGGTGGTGTTCCAACAGTGATGAAAATAACTTCTGATTTTGGTATTGCATCTTGGTAATTTAAAGTAAATCTTAGACGTCCTGCTTTTAAATTTTTTTCTAAAATTTCTTTGATACCTGGTTCAAAAATTATTGGATCACCATTTTTTAGGCGATCAATTTTTTCCTTACTTCTTCCAATAATATATACTTCGTTACCAAAATTAGCAAAAACACAACCTGAAACTAGACCAACATATCCATGACCAATGATAGTTATTATCATAACAGTAAAGTATAAAATATAGAGTGGAAAAGTTCAATAAAAAATAATTATAAGGAGATTTTAAAATTTTAAACTAAAAAACTATAGGTCAATTAAATAATTTAGCGAAATTTTTTTTAAAAATTATTTATTAAAAATTATTTTTTATTAAAAATTATTTAATATTTTTAATACTTTATTTATTGTTTTTATTATTTTACATATACTCTTTGAGATTATTTTCGTTAATAATAAAATTTATCCCATAGCCTAAAACTATTTTATAAGCAATCTTTCTAACAATTTCTTCAATTTTTCTTTCAACACTTCTTATTCCTGGATCAAAACCTAATGGTCTTATTATCTTTGGCCAAACACTTTCTTCAATTTGTAAATTGTCAGGGCTTAGTCCTGTTTTTTTAAGATAATGTGGGAGAATATAGTTTTTAGCAATAGCAATTTTTTCCTCATCGGTATAAGATGGCATTTGAATAATTTCTAATCGATCTAAAACTGCTGTTGAAATGTTATTAGTGTTATTTGCTGTTGCTACGAATAATACTTGAGAAAGATCGATTGGATAATCAATGAAATAATCAACAAAGTTTCTATTTTGTCCGGGATCAAGAATTTCAATTAAAACTCCCATAATAGCTGATCTAGCTTCTGGTGTAACTCTGTCTAACTCGTCAAGTAGAATTACTGGATTAATACTTCCAGCTCGTCTTAAAGCTTTGACAATCATTCCTGGTTCTGCTTCGGGAGAGGTTTTTGCTTGACCACGAAGATCCAACGCTGATGATAAGCCACCAAAAGGAATACGGACAAATTTTTTACCTAATACCTCCGCGATTGATAAAGCAAAAGTTGTTTTTCCTGTACCAGCAAGACCAACAAAGAAAAGAATTGGTGCATGATAATCTATTTTTTCGTTTTGTTTTTTTTGCTTTTGCAGGATTAGAATTGAAATATACTCCAAAATTCTTTCTTTAATTTTTTTTAAACCATAGTGGTTTTTATCTAGGATTTCTTGAGCTCTTTTTATGTCTAAAATATCTTCAGTTTTTTTAAACCAAGGAATATTAGTAATCCAATCTATGTATTTTGCAGTTATATCAATTTGAGAAAGATTACCTCCGTATTTTAAGGTAAGATTAATTCTTTCAATTTGTTCAAGTGCCTTATCTCTTAAATTAGCAGGTAAATCAGTATTCTGCAAATTATCCCTTAATTTTTCTATTTCTGACAAGCTTTTTTTATTATCCATATGATTAGCAAACAAAATATCCTCTTGACAAAATAAAAATTTTTTTCTATATTTATAATACTTAAATATACAAAATCTAAGTTTAATGTTACAAATTTTTTTAAAAAAAATCTATGGTAAAAAATGATGGTAAAAATATAAAACCTCTTTTTGATTATGTTTTAGTTAAACCTTTAACTCAAGAAGAAGTTCTTCCTTCAGGAATCGTTATTCCTGATACAGCAAAAGAAAAACCTCAAATTGGTGAGGTGATGGCGGTTGGACCAGGAGGATTAAATGATGAAGGAAAAACTATTCCCATGATGGTTAAAAAAGGACAAAAAGTAATTTATAAGAAATGGGGAGGTAATGAAATTAAAGTTGGAAGTGAAGAATGGCTTTTAATTGAGCAAAAAGATATTATGGCAGTTTTAGAGTAAAATTTTTTTGAAATTCTTTTTTGTTATAAATTTAATTTAATTTAACCTATGGCAAAACAACTTAAGTTTTCTGAAGAAGCCAGACAAAAACTGGCGGCTGGAGTTAACATTTTAGCGAAAGCAGTTGTTACTACACTTGGTCCAAGGGGTCGTAATGTTGCTTTGGATAGGAAGTGGGGAGCACCTAATGTTGTTCATGACGGTGTATCTGTTGCTAAAGAAATTGAATTACCTGATCCATTCGAAAATATGGGAGCCCAATTAGTAAAAGAAGCAGCCTCCAAAACTAATGATGTTGCTGGTGATGGAACTACCACTTCTACTTTACTTACTCAGACAATGGTTACCTTGGGATTAAAAAATGTTACTGCCGGTGCTAATCCGATGATTTTAAAAAGAGGAATTGATGAAGCCGTTAAAGCAGTAGTTGCCCAAATTAGGAAAATGGCCAAAAAGATTGATATTAAAAAAGAAGAAGAAATTGTGCAAGTTGCAACTATTTCTGCTGGTGATTCAGAAATTGGTAAAAAAATTGCAGAGGCGATCATGAAAGTTGGTAAAGATGGAGTAGTTACAGTTGAAGAAGGAAAAGGACTTCAAATGGAGATTGAATATAAAGAAGGAATGGAGTTTGATCGTGGTTATGCTTCTCCTTATTTTGTTACTGATACGGAGAAAATGGTAGCTGAAGTTGATGATCCATACATTTTGATTACTGATAAAAAAATTTCAGCTATCTCTGATCTTTTGCCATTTTTGGAAAAATTTGTTAAAGTTTCAAAAAATTTAGTAATTATTGCTGATGAAGTTGAGGGTGAAGCATTGGCTACTTTAGTTGTTAATAAATTAAGAGGTGTATTTAACGCTTTAGTAGTCAAAGCACCAGGTTTTGGTGATCGAAGAAAAGAGATGCTTGAAGATATCGCTATCTTAACTGGTGGAACGGTTATTTCTGAAGAGCTTGGAAAAAAACTTGAGAATGTAGAGGTGGAAGATTGTGGAAGAGCAGATAAAGTTTGGGCTGATAAAGAGAATTGTAGAATTATTGGAGGAAGGGGCAATGAAGAAAAAATAAAAGCTAGAATTGCTCAAATTAGAAGACAGATTGAAGAAACAACTTCTGATTTTGATAAAGAAAAATTACAAGAAAGATTAGCAAAATTAGCAGGGGGTGTTGCTGTTATCAATGTTGGAGCAGCTACTGAAGTTGAAATGAAAGAGAAAAAAGAAAGAGTAAATGATGCCGTTTCAGCAACTAAAGCCGCATTAGAGGAGGGAATTGTAGCTGGTGGGGGAGTTACTCTTCTTCAAGCAAGAAAAGTTCTTTTAGACCTAAAGAAAAAAATGGAACTTGATGAAGAAAAGACAGGTGTGGATATTGTTTATAAAGCTTTAGCTGAGCCAATTAGAATGATTGCTAAAAATGCGGGTGCTGACAGTGGTTGGGTTCTTAAGAAAGTTGAAGAAGCAAAAGATAATGATTATGGATTTAATGCTTTAACTTTGGAATTTGGTTCAATGTATAAACAAGGAATTGTTGATCCAGCAAAAGTAGTAAGAAGCGCTTTAGAAAATGCAGCTTCAGTAGCTACTATGATTTTGACTACTGAAGCTTTGGTGACTGATATTCCGGAGAAGAAAGAAAATCAATCAACAACACCAGCTATGCCAGAAGAATATTAACATTTTAAGATTATAATCTGATAGGTTGTTAACCCCGCCTTTTTAGGCGGGGTTTATTTTTCTATAAATTTTTATTACTTTTTAGCAGCAATCACGAGTTTTCTTAATCTTCCTTCTCCAGTAGAATAGGAAGTAAGATTAGGGTATTGAGTAGCAATCAATTGATGAATTATTTTTCTTTCATAAGATGAAAGATTGCTTAAAGTTTCTTTCTTTCCAGTTTCTTCAACCTTTTTTGCTAAATTTTCAACCAAATTTTCTAACTTCTGTTTTTGTTTTTGACGAAAATCGTTTACATTAACTAATATTTCGACTGATTGATTAAATATTTTATATAAAATTACCTCCAATATTTTTTGTAAAGAACGAACTGTTTCACCAAATCTACCAATTATGGTTGATGCTTCTTTTGTTTGAATATTAATGTGAAAAACACCATTTTCTTCAGTAATTTCCAAATTAAAATTATCAATAAGCTTTTTGATAAGTTCTTCTGTTTCTTTTTTTATAATTTCAATTTTTTTCATAAAAATTTTTATTTAGTTTTTGGTAATAAATTATACTAGAAAGAGAAAAAATATTCCAATATAAAGACAAACCAATTGGTAATGTATAGGCAAACCAACCTATCATTATAGGAAAAATAATTTTGATTTGTATATTCATTAATTTTTGAAAATCATCATTATTATTTTCTTTTTCTTTCTTTTCTTCGTCTTTTTTATCAATTTTTTTTGATTTGGGTTGTTGCATAAATTCAAATTGCCAGTATTGCAATAAAGCAGTGACGAGGGGAATCAAATAATAGTACCAAATATTGACTTGAGATGGGCTTTTGGCTAAATCAAAACCAAAGAACCAAGAATCAATTTCGTTAATTTTTAAAAATGAGAAATACACCACTTTATTAATTTCATTAACAACTTTTTTTCCTTGGTTAATTAAGAAAAATGATAAGGCTTGGTATAAAGCTATAAATATAGGAAATTGGATAATAAGAATTAGACAACCAGTTGATGGATTAATTTTATGTTGTTTAAATAACTCTAGTTGTTTTTTTTGTAAAGTTTTTGGGTCGTTTTTATGTTTTTGAGAAAGTTTATCCAGATGTGGTTTTAATTCTTGCATTTTTTTAGCTGTTTCCATCTGTGACTTAAATAATGGATTTAAAAGAAGACGAATAATTAATGTTAGTCCTATGATAGCAAAACCAAAAGCGCCAGGAATTTTTAATAAGTAAAATCCTTTGTATAAAAAAACTAAAAGATTAAGAATTGGGATAACAAAAACTATGTTAAAAAGATTAGGTTCAATCATAATAATTTAAACTGCTAGTCTTTTTCTTCCTTTTAATCTTCTTTTTTTAATTATTTTTCTTCCACTTTTTGTTGACATTCGTTTTAAAAAACCATGTTTTCTTTGTCTTTTTTTCTTTTTTGGTTGCCAGGTACGTCTCATAATAATTAAGAGAAAATTTTATTAAATTACATATTTAAATATTTTTAAATATTTATTTTTATAATAATTATGACTTATTTTATTTTCATTTGTAATATAGTTTCTTCTTCGCCAAAAAATTTTTTCCAAATCGCTTCAGTTACAAATGGAGCAAAAGGATGAAACATTACTAAGTTATATAAGTAAACTTCTTTTAATTCTTTAAGCACTTTAATATTACCATTTTTTATTTCTTCTTTCAACTGTTCAATATATATATCAGCTAATCTATGCCATAAAAATTTGTGAATTAAACTTAAAGCTAAAGAAAAACGATATCTTTTCATTAAATTTTTATATTGTTTTTTTTCTTTATCAAATTCATTTTTTAAATTTTTTAGAATGTTTGAAATTTTTGAAGTAGTTTTTTTTTCAATTTTTTTGATTTTGCATATATTAAGATATAAAAATCGACCAATATTCCAAACTTTATTAACAAAATTTCTCATTCCAATGATTTTTTCTTCAGAAAGCGATTGATCAGCTCCCTCTTTAACCTCAAAAACTAAAGCAAGTCTTAAAGAATCAGCGCCATATTTATCTATCATTTCCATGGGATTGATTACATTACCTTTACTTTTACTCATTTTTTGACCAAATTTATCACGAACTAATCCATGAAGAAAAACCGTTTTGAATGGTTCTTTACCAGTTGAGAAAATACCAAGCATTATCATTCGTGCTACCCACCATGGTAATATGTCGTAACCTGTTTCCATAACTGATGTAGGATAAAAGAAATTGAAGATATCCTTCCCTAATGTTTTTAGTGTGGCGTATGGCCACTGTCCAGAAGAAAACCAAGTATCAAAAGTATCTTTTTCTTGAACAAAATTTTCTTGGTGACATTGAGGACATTCTTTTGGCTTTTCAACAGAAGCAAACCATTTTTGACAAATATTACAAAAATAAGCTGGAATTTGAATTCCCCAAACAATTTGTCGGCTAATATTCCAGTCATGAAAATTTTTAAGCCACCAGATTAAATTTTTTTTAAAACGTTTGGGAATTATTTTTATTTTTTCCTTATTAACAAATTCTTTAGCTTTTTCAGCTAAAGGTTTTATTTTTATAAACCATTGTTCCATTGGTAAAGGTTCAATCACTTCTCCGCATTTGTAACAATGTCCAACTCGATGAATGTAATTTTCTTCTTTAATAAGTAATTTTTTTTCTTTAAGCATTTGAATCACTTTTTCACGTGCTTGTTTTATATTTAGTCCTTGAAAATCCTTTCCAGCCAACGCTGTCATTTTTCCATCAAAACCAATTACTTGACGAAATAGCGAACTATCAATTTTTTGTCTTTTGGCAATTTCAAAATCGGTTGGGTCGTGATAAGGAGTGACTTTGACAGCGCCAGTGCCAAACTTTGGATCGATCAATAAATCAGTGATAATTTTTATTTCTCTTTCAATTAAAGGAAGAATTACAGTTTTTCCAATGATTTTCTTATATCTTTTATCATTTGGATTAACAGCCACTGCTGCATCACCAAGCATTGTTTCTGGTCTTGTAGTTGCAACAATTATTCCTCCTTTTTTGTGATTATTAATATCAAAAGGATATAAAATATACCAAAGTTTTCCTTGTTTTTCTTTATAGGTAACCTCTAAGTCAGAAAAAGATGTGCCGCAATGAATACAATAATTTACAATAGCTTTTTCTTTGTAAACCAATTTTAAGTCATAAAGTTTTTTAAAGGTTTCTTTTACAATTTTCACTATATCTTGGTCGAGGGTAAATTTTTTTTTTGACCAATCTAAAGCAAATCCAAGGCGCTTAAGTTGTTTTTCCATATTTTCTCGATTTTTCATTACAAAATTCCATATCATTTGATATAAAGTTTTTGGGTCAAAATCAAAACGACTTTTACCTTGTTTTCTTAACTCTTTTTCAAATACATATTGTGTTTCGAAACCAGCATGATCAGCACCAGCTAGCCATAAAACTTCATGACCCAAAAGCTTATGATAACGAATCATTATATCTTCATAAACATATAAAGCGTGGCCTAAGTGAAGATTGGCATTTGCGTTTGGTGGAGGAAGGATAATTGAAAAAGGTTTTTTATTGTAATTAACCTCTGCCTCAAAGATTTTTTTTTCTTCCCAAAATTGATAAATTCTTTCTTCAAAATCTTTTGGTTGATATTTTGGGTCCATATTATTTATTATATAATATTTATTTATGGATTGGATTATTATTTCTCTTTACTGGTGGTTTTTTTTATTTTTACTAGGGATAATTTTTTATCCATTAACAAAAATAATTTTTTTAAATTTTTTTGATTTTGCTTATCCTTTTGCTAAAATTTTAGCTTTAATTTTTATTTCTTACACAATTTATGTTTTATCAACTCTTAAAATTCTTTCATTTTCTCGTTTTAATATAGTTTTGGTGATTTTTTGTTTTTTTATTCTTAATTTATATTTTTTAATAAAAATAAAAAATAATAAGAGTAAAAAGCAAAAAAATATATGGCATCTTTTTGTGATTATTGTAGAGGAATTTTTATTTATTACTGCTTTTTTCTTTTGGGTCTTTGTTCGTTCTCAAGAACCATCAATTCGTAGCCTTGAGAAATTTATGGATTTTGGATTTATTAACTCAATTCTTCGAAGTACTTATTTTCCTCCTTTAGATATGTGGTATTCGGCTGATGATATCAATCCTTCAGGTTACCCTATCAATTATTATTACTTTGGTCATTTATCAGCAGCAACTCTTATAAAATTATCAGGTATTAATTCAGCAATAGGTTATAATCTAGTGCTTGCAACAATTTTTGCCCTTGGAATTACGCTGGTTTTTTCTTTTATTTTTAATTTAATTTTTTTTTCTAACAATTTTATTAGTGAAAAAATTAAAAAAGGATTGCTTTTAGGAAAATTAGTTTTTATTAGTCTATTAGGGAGTTTTGTTACTAATTTAGGTGGTAATTTTCATACAATTTACCTTTTTACTAAAGGTTATCCTAATGAAAATCCCATTCCTTTTTGGCAAATTTTATCTTGGTTTAATCCTTCATCATATTGGTATCCTAATGCTACTCGTTTTATTCCCTATACGATTCATGAATTCCCTTCATATTCTTATGTAGTAGCTGATCTTCATGGTCATGTTTTTGATATTCCTTTTGTTCTTTTGAACCTTTTGATTTTGTTTCGTTTATTTTTAATTTTTAACAATAGTTTAAAAAATAAAAATAATTGGTTTTTAATC
>Ga0197142_1000404_pt1 | contig 39333 bp, 25 predicted proteins | sample GBS60_MetaG_FD_148614 | JGI IMG/M metagenome (GOLD analysis project Ga0197142, IMG submission 148614) | Sediment microbial communities from Great Boiling Springs, Gerlach, Nevada, United States - GBS 60_MetaG | ecosystem: Environmental > Aquatic > Thermal springs > Hot (42-90C) > Sediment...
GGTAATATCCAAAGGGTCCTGTGGTGACTGTCCTCGTCGTTCCATCTGACTCTATCATCGTAACAAGTGCATTTCTTATGCCTCTGCCGTCAGCTGTCATCACTCTTCCTACAACCGTCACCCTATCTGCCGTCACAAGTTGGCTCTCACCGCCTGACCAAAGCGAAAATTGACTTACACCTGTTATGCTCAAAGTGTTCGCACTTGTGTTGACACAAGGCGTTGTGCATAACATCATCGGAGTCTGAGAAGGAAGTGTTATGCGGTAGATTCTGTAATCGCTTTCGTTGCCGTAAACATCAGCATCAAGATAGTGGAATGTCAAATCGGCGACCATGTTACCTGTCAATTCCAAATACCACCGCCTGTGCAGTGAAATTGACGGATTTAATCCCGGCATCGGCCCGTTTATAACAAGCGCCGACAAGATTGAAGGGTTAGTATTCAATGTCGTTACGGTCACATCAACAGGAGAATAACCGGATAGCCCTATCGGGAATGTGAAAGAGCCAGTTGAACAGAATTTTTTAGCTACCTTTCCGGCATTAGTGCTTGCAAGATAATTAGATGAGCTAACACCAAAAACGGTAGCGTTGCATTCTAGTGTCAGAGTTTTTCCGTTCAGATTAGCTTGTCCTGTTAGGGCTAAATAGCCGTTGACCGTGACGTCTCCACCGAGATTATTGCCACCGGCAGCCCAAACGTTATAGTAGGTTCCTCCGGCAATTGAACCAGAAGTTGCTTGAACTACTTCATCTGCTCCAATTTCTGGTGCTCCTCCGGTAGGAGAAGGACGTGGGTCGTTGTCGAAATCGCTTGTGATACCAGGTATTGTTGCACCTACGTTCAGAGCAGGACTGGCGGTAGGAACTACCTGCAAATGTAAATCCGTATTCGACAAAAACAGTGGATCGGCGTTGATCGAATTAGCATCTTGACCTGTGGCAGTTTGCAATGCTGTTAGAGTCGGTGCATTCACTGAGTTGATGGCACCAAGGACCCATTCGGTCCCACTGTTAACAAAATAATCGTTGTAATTGATACTTGAAAAAGCTGTTCTCGGTGAGTTTGTGTAAATAGCATAATTTCTGTCGGAGGTTGCGCTTGTATTGTTGAAAGTATTGACAAAGATGTTGTTGCGAACGTCTAGGTTACTCGGTAATGTAGCATTAACCATGAATGCTGCCGTGACGGTTGCAGAATTGTTCCCGGCGTAGCCACCGAACAGATTAACAGAATTATTCCAGATGTTAATTCCACCTGTTGTCACCCCTGAAATGCGAATGCCAGCATTGGTTCTGGTTAAGTTACTAGATGTGAAGCTTGTTCCGCGAATATCGTAGATAAAGTTATTTGCAACGGTCACATTGCTGTTTGCCGCGTTTGTTAATACGGTGATTCCGTTTGAGCCATATCCACCAGTATCAGTATTACTGGCTTCTATGTTGCTTACCGAGTTATGCGTAATGCTCGAATAGGTAGTTCCTGGATCGGCAGCAATCCCATGCAAGTTAACCGCTGCTGAATTAGCAATGTTGCGAACAACATTACGTGTAATACTTGCTCCAATAGCTCGAGCAATAACAATACCATTACGTCCGATGAAATCAGCTGGTACTGTTCCGCCGATAATGTTGTCGGCGATAATGGTATTGTCGTTTAATCCCGTTGTATCTCCAGCAACTCGGATGGCAACTGAAGTCCTTTGAATCAGATTATTCTGAATCGTCAAATTGTCATTGTCAGGTCCATAAGCATTAGAGTCGGTTCTTCCTGCAAAGATTCCAAAGTTGAAGTTTGTTGAATTGTTGAAATTCGTGCCGTTTTGGATTATGCAGTTTTTGATTGTGACGTTATTCGCACCGGCACCAGGACCCAGACTGGAAACTCTAACAACAGTTGTTGACGCAGCTGTTGAGTTAGTTAGTGAAAGCGTCAAACTGCGATCTGTGCCGCCGGAAAGTGAACCATCAATCGTTACCCTATCTGCTCCGTTCAACCAGATAAGTCGCGTAGCACTTGTCGTACTCGAGATAGTGCGTGGTGCACCGCTGGGTTTAATCGTTATCGTGTAAGTCCCTGCGCCAGCACCTTCTTCTGTCAGCTGATTTAATCCAATTTGGCCGCTTTCATTGGTCAGATCGGAAGTGATATTGACAACCAGATTACCCGTAAGGACGTTGTTATTGAGTCGATCGAACAGCCCGTTTGGATTTGTGAGGCTTGTTATCGGTTGGCCTGAACCGACGTTTACTGTCCCTGAAAATCCCTGCGCTATCCTGTATTGATTCGGATTTATTGGTGGAGAGGTAACATTGTTCACATTAGTCCCAGCAAAACCATTTGCAGGACTTGCGCCGAGATTTCCTGACGTATCTTGTGCAACAACAAAGTATTGGATGATGTCACCTACAGTAACGCCACCGACAGAGGAATAATTAATCGTGCAAATGTAATTCGGTTGAGTTCCACTACATCCAGTTGAAACATATCCTCCGCTTGTTCCTTTCCGATAGTAAATTCTTGGGGCTAAAGTTCCTGAAGCTACCCCTGTGAAATCTGTGATTGTTACGGGTAAGTTGCGGTTTGATGTTGAAGTAGTGTTTGCGAAAGGAATATAGCTAATCACGGGTGGAAGAATATCTAACTGCGTAGAACTAACGGCATCAGCACCTACATCAACCGGAGTTAAACTTGAACGAGTTTGCCCGTCATAATCATCTATTACCGAACTGATAAAAAGACCTGCTTGTTCAAGTATGCTGGAACCTGTGTTTGCAATATGCAGATCAACCGTGTTAGCATTTCCCGTTGGATTTGCAAGATTGAATTGGGTAACGCTTGATGCTTGAAAACTATTTCCATCCTGATTGCCTGAAGCAGTTCGCCATTGTGATAGCGAGCGATTGGTTGTGCCGTTTCTGATAACCGTGTTACTGTTCTGTGAGAAATAAATGTTGTAATTTGAATTCAAGCCCGCAGGATTCGGCAGTGTTCCGGCATAACCTGCTGCAACGTTTGCTCCCGTTCCACCTGAGATCGAACGGTTGTTAATAAAAGCATTGTTGATGAAATTTCTGGTTAATAAAGTAGCAGAGCTAAGGAAAGCATAAGAGACCTGGTCTGAATTACCTGCATTTCCGCCGATGTAGATTGTGTTGTGGTAAAAGTTATTTGAACTATTGTTTGTTTCCTGATAGCCAGCTATGTTGTGGGGGCCTGTTACGGAGTTACCCGCTGCATCGATACCGAGTCTAATCATGTTGTTTTGATAAGTGACATATCTACCGGCATTATGAAGAATGCCACGCAGACCTCCTGTGCCACTAGTTGAAACAGACAATGAATGAATAAAGTTTCTTGCGACGGTATAAGGACCACCTGCTGTGTTACCATTATAAGCCAATCCTACGACCCAAACATTTGCACTTGAGTTCGTGTTGCTTAACGAATGAATTGTGTTTTGTGAGATAGTATTTGTTGTTGCCGAGGTGTTACTACTAAGGATACCTATAACCGAAGATGAAATTCCATTTCCTGTGTTACCCGCACTCATTGTCAAATTTCGCACGTTGTTGCCGGTTACTACAGAAGCACCCGACTCTGAAGCAATCCCTATGACGCGTGAGTTGATTGAAGTTGCATTATTCTCAATAGGAGCGCTTGAGCTTCCTACTGTGTTGTTTTGAATCGTATTTGTAAAAACTGAGTTTGTAGAAGCACGAATTCCATAAAGCAGAACTGCTGTTCCTGTTGAGGTTGCCGTAATGCCTGCAATCGTGTTGTTTGAAATAGATACGTTTGCAGGCACTGCAAAGAAAATTCCGTACACATGTTGGGCAGATGAGGTTGAGTTGGATGAGTAAGAGATAGCACCGCTTATTGTTGTGCTACCGATGATATTGCCGCTGATAGTAGCTGTGCCTCCAGCCACCATCGAAATCGCAGCGAATGCGGACAAGGAGTTTGTTCCAGAGCCTGAACCGGTGATGCTAATGTTCGTGATTGTGTTGTTTTGAATGTTGTAATTACCTCCAGTTCCAGCCGAAGAAATAAGGATTCCGGCGAATCTTCCACTGTTTCCAAGAGTTACCTGATAAGTTCCTGTGCCTGAGGCGTTGGCAAAACCGATGGTGTTGCCGCTGAAAGTATGAGATGTGTTTCCTGTGCTACTTGCCACCTGAATAGCTGCATGAAGAAGCGAAGCTGAGGTTTGTGTTCTAGAGTTAGTTTGATAAAACCTGTTGTTACTGAAATTCCAGTTGTCGTTACCAGCTGAGAGATAAACTCCAACGCTAGCAGCCGTAGCACTGAAATAGTCAAAAATTTCGTTATTCGAGAAGGTTATGTTGTTGTTGTAGGCAGCGGTTGTTGTAGAACCAGAAGCATAGACTGCTTTGGTCGGAAGGTTTGTTCCTGCAGGTCCGATCTTATTGTTTGAAAACATATTGTTGTCGTTTCCATTTCCGCTAGACGCAGCGGTGCTGATAAAGATTGTCCCACCGTTGGTTGTAAGCGCAGTTGTTGAAGAGCCGAGGATTGAGCAATTTTTAATGGTGTTGTTAGTTGCATCGTTTACTAAGCGGATTGTTGAAGTGCCGCTGCTGTTTGAGGTCGAAGTATTAGAGATTGTCAAAGAATTTCCACCGCTATTTAAGCCGTCAATTGTCACATTATCTGCACCGTTTAGCTGAATCAGAGCAGCGCCCGGAATGCTTCCAGAGATTGTCCTTGGTCGACCTCCTGCAGGCCGGATAGTTATAGAGCTGTAGGAAGCCAATCCACTGCCGCTTGCATTCAACGAAGCCGTAGCGGTTTCGGTTGTATTGCCGCAAACATCAATCGTAATAATGCCTCGGTGAATGCCATTGTTGATTGCATTAAATGCAAGTTGCAATCTCGAATAAGATGCCAGAGATGTTCCAAGTGTAGATTCAACTTCGATAGGTCCGGCAGTATCACAAGTGCCAGGAGTGAGCATTGTAATTTGCTTTTCTGGGATGGTTGCCGTTGAATGATTTTCAACCGTTTGAATTTCGTCATTGTTTTCTGCTGTAGTCACATTGGTTTTGTAAACCAAACCTGCCGCCAGAATCGCCGTGATGCACAAGACTAAGCAAAATGTCTTTTTCATAACATCCCCCCTTTCTGTTTGAACTCTAGCTGATTTCTGAACCATCAACGCTTTCTTTACGTTAACCAAACGCCTGAGTTCATGAATATTCAGAAACTGTACAGCCTAACCCTTCGAAAACTCAAAAATCAGGTCGTAAAACTTTACCCTAAACAAAATACATCATTATCTTTCTGTTAGTCAAGGTTTTGGCAGATATCAGAAGAAATCTTTTAAGGAATTTCTTAAAGAACGCAAGATAGATGGCGAAAGACAAGGGTAGTAAAAGACAAGGAGTTTAATTTTTTGCTTTGAAGTTTGTCGGATGTTAATAGAAACGAGGTTGTTTTCAAGTGTTGCTACCGAATCCGGTTTCATGCATGATATAAAAACCAAGAAGAATGCTAAATCCGGCGGCGAGAGCTTGCAGCAATCTGTTTATCTGAGCGAAGTGTTTTGCTGTTAGTGCAAACGGCAGACTGAGTAATAGACTCATTAAAATCATCCCACCGATTGAGCCGATTCCAAAGATCAATATGTAAAGCAAACCGACCATCTTCGATTTTATGGTTGGAATTACGATGAGCATCAGACCTGCACTTCCCGCAAGCCCGTGAATCATTCCGACCATCAAAGCTTGCGGAGTTAATTTCAATCCGTGATGGCTTTTAGAATCTGCTTGTTCCTGAGATTCATGAAAATGAAAATGTGTGTGTTTGTGTTCACCATGTGAGTGTTGATGAATATGGACAGTAATGCCTTTGAGAAGTTTCCTTAAGACATTTAAGCCTAAAAGCACGAGCATCACTCCGACGCAGAATTCCAGAATCTTTTCAAGGTTTTCACTTATTTCAAAGTTCAAAAACAAAACAAAGACACCTGCAACGGCAAGTGAAATTGTATGTCCGAGTCCCCAAAACCCTCCAATTACGATCGAAGAAAGTAATTCCTTTTTTTCAGCAACTATAGTGCTTACAGCTGCTAAATGATCAACATCGGTGGCATGTTTTAGACCTATCAAAAAACCGTAAAGAAGAATTGTAAAGCTGGATGTCAAAATTATCGTTTCCATGATAGATCTATTGCTTTGCTTTCTTGAAAATTATCTCAGTAGAGGGAATGCAAAATCAAGGCTCGGATTCCAAAAGTAGGAATTCGTTTTTTGAGAAATTCGGATTACTGCAGAAATCTGTTTTCCTATTACAATTTTTTCAAGCAAGAGTTTCAAGGCTTTTACTTTTTCAAACGAGGGTTTTAAAACTTTCTTAAATCGAGTCTTGTAAATTTTTCGAAGGAAACACACGTGCAAGAGTCATGTTCATCTCTATAGAAAATGCTTATCAATACTGCGAAAGCGTGACTCGAAAACATGCAAAGAGTTTTTATTTTGCGTCGAAATTTCTGCCGAAAGAGAAGAGAAAACCGATATATGCCTTGTATGCGCTTTGCCGTCATATTGACGATGAAATTGACAAGACAAGGATTGATGATGAAATGCGTGCGTCACAAGAAGTAGAAAAATGGCGTTCTGAGTTAAATAGGTTGTATCGGCAAGGCGAGATTTCATGCAAGAACATTTCACAAAATGTAGTTTTTGGAGATAGTTTTTCTCAAGCTTACACCTTCTTCGACATGACACGCTCAAGATTGCTTGTTTTAACGGCGTGGAAGGAAGTTCTGAAACGATACCCGATACCGCTTTCTCTGCTTCTGGAGTTGATAAAAGGGGTGCTCATGGACACTTATGTGAAACGTTATGATACTTTCCAACAACTTTATGTGTATTGTTACCGTGTTGCCTCTACCGTTGGTTTAATGAGTTCGGAAATTTTCGGTTATAAAGATCGAGAGGCTTTATTTTATGCCGAAGCCATGGGAATTGCGATGCAGATGACAAACATACTTCGCGACATAGGCGAAGATGCCTTGATGAATAGAATCTATCTACCGCAAGAAGACCTAAAAAAATTCGGGGTTTCAGAACAACAGATTTTTCAGAATGAAGTTAACGAAAATTTCATTGAGCTGATGAAGTTCGAGATAGAAAGAACTAGAGAGTTTTACAAAAAAGCCGAGAAAGGAATTCCACTTTTAGAAGGAGACACTCGTTTTACGGTTCTTGTTGCTTCTAGGATTTATGCAAAAATCCTGGATGAGATTGAGAAGCAAAATTATGATGTTTTTCGTAGACGCGCTCATACGAGTTTAGCTCGAAAGATTGTCAGTCTGCCGAGAATTTGGTTAGAATCGAAAAAGTTGGGTGCTTAATTGAGGGAAAGATTTATGAAGCGAATTTTCAAGCACGTTGTAGTAGGAATCGTTTTGTCTATGTCGGTTTTAGGGCAGAAAACATATCCCGGTTCGGAAATTAAACAGCTTCAGTCACCACAGAATCCGAGAATCGGGTTTGTGATTCACGGCGGGGCAGGGGTTGTATCAAGAAGCTCGATGACCCCCGAAAGAGAGGCAGAATATCGCAGGAAATTAGAAGAGGCCGTAATGGCAGGCTACAGGGCTTTGCAAGAAGGAAAAACTGCATTAGATGCTGTTGAGTTAGCCATTAAGATTTTAGAAGACTCTCCGCTTTTCAATGCGGGAAAGGGGGCGGTTTTCAACGTGGAAGGAAAAACCGAGCTTGACGCTTCTATAATGGACGGAAAAACTCTCAAAGCAGGTGCGGTTGCAGCAGTTCAGAGGATTAAAAACCCTATAAGTTTGGCACGTTTTGTCATGGAAAAATCGCCTCATGTTTTGTTGGTGGGAGAAGGTGCTGAGAAGTTTGCAGTCAAGCAAGGAATGCAACTTGTTGAACCGCAGTATTTCTGGACAAAAGACAGGTGGGAACAGTATTTGAAGACAAAAAAAGAAAGGGAAAAAGTGGGCATATTAGAAGCGCAAGAAATACAGCAAAAATACGGGACGGTTGGAGCTGTAGCGCTTGATAAATACGGAAACCTTGCTGCCGGAACTTCGACCGGGGGAATGAACTATAAGATGGTAGGACGTGTCGGCGATACTCCGATTATAGGTGCAGGAACGTATGCTAACAACGAAACTTGCGCAGTTTCAGCAACCGGTTGGGGTGAGTATTTTATACGTTTAAGCGTTGCACGCGATATTTCGGCTTTGCTTGAGTATAGAGCCTTGCCGATTCAACAGGCAGTTGACATGGTTATTCAACAGAAACTAAAAAATCTTGGCGGTGATGGTGGCGTAATCGCAATTGACAAATTCGGCAACATCGGTATTTCCTTCAATACGCAGGGTATGTATCGTGCTTACATAAACTCCGAAGGAAAACCCGTTGTGATGATTTACAAGGATGAGAAAGAAGAATAGATTTTTTTCGGACGAGATACTCTTTAGTAGGAAACGAATTGTTAATCTTACGGTTGACGAAAAAATTGGCATTGAGAGAATCTGTTGTTTTGCGTGGCGAAAGTTTTCGGTCTTTGGGCTTTTTGTCGGTTGGCGTAAAGTTTTATAATTTTGTAGTATGGAGCGGAAAGGTGCAGGAGTGGCTTAACTGGCAGCACTGGAAATGCTGTGTACCCCAAAAGGGTACCGTGGGTTCGAATCCCACCCTTTCCGCCATCTTTTTATCCAAATTTTCAGCGAATCAGCAAAAGATCCTTCTCTTTTTGTTAAAAACTTCAGAAACTACAGCAGTTTGGCAACAAGTCGCTTGCGAAATTCAGGCCTAGGAAATGGCAAATCGCTGTATGTCGTCAAAATACTCTTGTTATGGTATTACAGGTTCCCCGGAGTTTTTTCTCGTTAATTCGATAATTTGCTGTTTGACGAAGCTTAAATCCGGGAACAACTTGGAAAGATGATATATGAAGAGACTTTTGGGAATCGTTTTCTTGATTTTTCCGATATTTTCGTTTGGGCAAGACCCGAATCCTGTTGATAGGAAAGTGGCAAATCCGATAAACGACACCCCGGCAGTTACTCCGATTGGTGCCGAGAAGAAAGCAGATTCCAAAAGAAAAGTTGAAACTGAAGGTGGCGATGGTGAAATTGTAATTTATTCCGATAAGATATTTGCCCAAGGTGAACCCGGAAGGAGAATAGTCATTCACGAAGGGAACGTTGATATAAAACTTGGAATATACCGTTTGCAAGCCGATAAAGTAACGCTTTACGAAGAGAAAAATTTGGTCATCGCTGAAGGAAATGTAGTTTTCGATCAAGGCGAAGACCAGCGAATTACGGGGACGAAGGCAGAATGGAATTACAAGACAAAGCTGGGATATTTTATCAACTCAACAGGCTTTACGAATCAAACAAATGACGGCACGGTCATTTATTTTACTGCCGATCGGGTCGAAAGAGTTTCGCTTGATGAAATCATCGTTGTAAACGGGAAATTTACGGCTTGCGAAGAGGCTGTTCCGCAATGGAGTTTTACGGCCAAGCGTGCAAGCATAAAATTAAAGGATCGTGTTAAGTTGAAAAATCCAAAGTTTCGTATTCGTGATTTTCCTATAATTGCTTTGCCTGTCGCTACAATTTCGATAAAAGAACGTGATAGGCAATCCGGATTTCTGACACCGACTTTTGGCTTTTCTGCTAACAAGGGCTTTAGAATCTCAAACGCATACTATCAAACTCTTGGCACTTCGGCGGATGCAACTTTGAGATTTGATGTTTATACGGCACGCGGTATCGGTGTTGGTTTGGATGTCAGAACTAGAGCAAACGAACGGTCATACCTCAACTTCGGGTTTTATGCTGTAAAGGACAGAATTTTTACGAAGGAAAGCAAAGAGAATCCCGATCAAGGAGGAACGTTAGTCTATGCCGAAGGAATACAGTATTTTCCGAAAGGTTTTACGATGGGAGCCGATGTTCGCCTAACTTCAAATCTGGCATTTCGTCAGGTGTTTTCCGATACGATCCAGCAAATAATATCACCAATCGAGGTTTCAAAAGCTTTTCTTAATAAGAGTTGGGGTAGTTACACGCTGAATATCTTAGGAAAATCCGAGACAATTTCCATTCCAAACGTTCGAATCAAAACAAGGAATTTGCCAAGTATAAATTTTGAAAAACGTCCTACAAGATTTTCTTTTCTAAAAAACATCTATTTTTCGTTCAAAACGTCTCTTGATGGAATCAGCCGTCGTGAAGAAGTTGACGATTTGGTGCTTTATAGACTAACTGCGGGAAGTGACCCAGTTGTTACGCCCGCAATAGCACAAAGATTTGACTTATATCCGCAACTTTCTTTTCCCGTTACGGCAAAGTATTTTGATTTAACGATAAGCGGAGCAATACGAGTTACTTATTATTCGAACTCATTAGATTCGTTGCGGCGAGTTGTCAGCAAGAATCTGATTCGCAAATACGGTGAATTTGAACTTGATTTTCGTCCTGTCGCTTTGGCTAAAAATTACTATGGAAAATCGGATATCTTCAGATTTCGTCATACCATTGAGCCTTACTTAATCTATCGCTTCGTAAAAGGTGTTGATAATTTTAATCGGATCATTCGTTTTGATTATCAAGACATAATAACAGACACAAATGAGATCGAATACGGTGTTACGAACAGAATTTTCGTGAGGCGTTATTCTGAAGCGGTAACAGAGGAAGCACAAGAAAGGTTACGCAAGGAACCTGCTTCTGCCGAAAAGCCGCTTTCGATTCAGCCTTATGAGATTTTCACATTAACACTCAGACAAAAATACTTTTTCGATGAAACGTTCGGCGAAGCTTTTGTTCCAGGAAGAAGAAATCAGATAGCTTCAATGACGGGTATTACATTTTACACATTCGGCGGTAAACCACGTCGTTTTTCGCCTGTTAGCATTGATGCAACATACCGTCCGAGAAAAGTTATTTTTGTAAATACAAGGATGGATTTAGGCGTTGAGGGTGAAGGTATCAGAGCTTTAAGTGCAACTTTGGGTTATGATACAAGACTTCTAAAAATTTTCCAGACATTTTACTACACACAATCGGTTAAGCTTCCATTGCAACTTCAGAGGCTTTACGGCACCGATAGAGAACCGGGAACACTGAGAGGTTCACAATGGAATCCTTCAATCTTTATAGGCAATCGAGACAGAGGTTGGTTTGGTGGAACTTCGCTATTTTTTGATTTCCAAAATACGCGAGAGAAAAGAGTTGAACCTTTGGTTTCTTCCTCATACACATTGGGCTATGCTTCGAGATGCTGTTCTCTGGCTGCTCAGATTTTCACTTACAACGTCGGAGTTAGACGGGAAAATCGTTTTGTCTTTAGTTTCAAACTTAACGGTATAGGCTCGTTTGGAACAGAATCTTTCGGGCAGGGAATAAGATAAAAATATTTGAATATCTTCGAGCTTGCTATTGAGTTTCTCAAAAAGGGAAAAGATGAAAATAGTATTCATGGGAACACCGAAATCTGCTGTTGTGAGTTTATCGAGGCTTTTGGATGAAGGACATAAGATAGTTGCAGTTTACACTCAACCTGATAAACCTGCTGGGCGAGGTAAAAAGATGAAGCCCTCGCCGGTTAAGGAGTTTGCCGTTGAAAAGGGATTGAAAATTTTGCAACCCGGTAAGATTAAAACATCCGAAGAGATAGAAATCTTCAGGTCTCACAAAGCAGATATTGCTGTTGTCGTGGCTTACGGGAAGATTTTACCTTTAGAATTTCTCAATGCTTTCCCACTGGGTGCAGTAAACTTACACTTTTCGCTTTTGCCGAAGTATCGTGGTGCTGCACCTGTTAATTGGGCAATAGCAAACGGTGAGAAGATCACAGGCGTAACCACTATGAAAATGGATGAAGGACTTGACACAGGTGATATTCTTTTGCAAAAAGAAGTTCCGATTCACGACGATGAAACTGCTGTCGAACTAATGGAAAGATTATCTGTTATCGGTGCCAGCTTGCTTGTAGAAACATTGAGGAGTTTAGACAAGATAACACCGCAAAAACAAGATCATAATCTTGCAAGCTATGCTCCTATTCTCAAAAAGGAAGACGGATTGATTGATTGGAACATGAGAGCTTATGAAATAGCTAATCGGATTCGTGGATTTCAACCTTTTCCAACTTGCTTTACGTATTATCAAGGTAAAAAGATAACGATTTGGAAAGCAAGGGCTGTCGAGAATATTGATGAAAAATTTTTTGAAGTCGGTTCGATCATTCGAGCAAAGGGTGACAATCTCTTAGTAGCCTGTGGCAATGAAACTGTTCTAAAGATTGAAGAACTGCAACCTGAAAGTAAGAAAAGAATGTTTGTAAGGGATTTTCTCAACGGAACAAAATTAAAAGAGGGTGAAAAATTCAATACACCTTAAATCTAAGCAGGATGCACTCTTATCTTTAGCTTCTTGAGATCAAGAAACTGGATGCTTTTTCGTAAATTATAGAATAGATTTTTTCTCAGAGCCTTAAAGAGCATATTAGTATGAGTAGGCAAATAATCAACCTGGGATTTTGATCGTATGTTTGTTTATGTTTAGCTATTCTTTGTGATATTATGCTTTAGAAATCAAAGCATTGGTGCTTTTAGGATTTTGTGTTGGCGAAACTTTAACCTGATTTTGAGTGAGTATGAGCCGTTATCGCAAGGTAGTTTGGAACGAAGGCATGTTACTGATGCCTCATCACTTTCAACAGTGGGATAACTATCATGAGGCTTTGTTGAACTCTAGAATAAATTCGCTGGTTCCTTTTAACTACGGTGTTTTAGATTTGCATATAAATCATGAGTCGGTTGCCAACGGCAATTTTCAGGTTATAATTTGTCGCGCTGTGATGCCGGATGGACTTGTGATAAATATACCTGATTCCGATCCAGAGCCTAGTTTGCGTCCGATAACCGAGCATTTTACTCCAGAAACTGAAAGACTAGGAGTTTATCTGGCTGTGCCGGCGCAAAAGTTTGGCGGTGCTAATTTCCAAGCAAATGGCGCGCCTGCAAATGTGAATGTCAGATTTCTTCAAGAAGGAGCTTTAGTAAAAGACGAAACAACGGGAACAAATGAACAACCTGTTGCTTTTGCGAAACCGAATTTAAGAATCATTTTTGATGACGAACTCAGAGACGGATGGACTGCAATAAAAATAGCCGAACTGGAAAGGACTCCGACAGGTAAGTTTCAAATTTCGGATAAATACATTCCACCAATTTTGAACGTAAGTGCTTCTCAGTGGCTTACTAATGTGTTTCGTCAGATCATTGAGGTTTTGATAACTAAAAGTAGTGTTTTGAGCGAACAAAGGAGACAAAGCCGTGCTTCTTTAGCTGATTTTACAACCTCTGAGGTGGCTTCGTTCTGGCTCTTGCATACCGTAAATTCGGCAATTCCGACATTGACCCATTACTTTTATTCTCCACTTTTGCATCCCGAAAAGCTTTATCTTAAATTGGCGGAGCTTGTTGGAGAATTGATTACTTTCTCTACTGAACTACATCCTAAGGATATAGTCCGATACGATCATGACGATCTTTATTATACCTTTAGCAATCTTTTCTTCATGTTGAGGGAATTACTCGAAACCGTAATTCCAAGCCGATGTGTTCCAATTCCGCTTGAAAAAGTCAGTTCTACGATGTATGTTGGAAGAATCGAAGATGATAGGCTTTTAAGTGAAGCTGGATTTTACTTGGCGGTTAAAGCTGATATGCCTGAAGCGAGGATTATAGAAGAAATACCAATAGTTTTGAAAATAGCCTCGCGTGATGTGATTGATATAGTTGTCGGTAGGGCTTTGCCTGGAGTCAGCTTGATTCATTCAAATCCACCACCTGCTCCTATTCCAACCAGACTTGGATTTCGGTATTTCCAACTCGATACTAAAGGAAGTTATTGGGAAGGAATAAAGGGTTCAAAAAGCATCGCAATTTATGTTCCCGAGAAAATTCCAAATGAAAAGCTGGAAATGTATGCTGTAAAACCTTGACGATGCAAAAGAGAGAAGAGAATGTCTGCTGAGGCTAGTAACGATGACGAAAAGTGCTGTGTCGCAAATTCAAAATGATTTGATATTTTTTGCATCTCCTGTCTTTGATTTGATACTTCGCTTACAGTCCGGGCTTATAAAACCTTCAAACGAGCTTCGTCCCAAGATAAAATCGCTTCTAGATGATTTTGATCGCCGGGCTGAGCGCTATCGGTTCAATCACAAGATTATCCAAATATCAAAATTTGCACTTGCAGCGTTTGTCGACGAAACGGTTTTAACAGGGGAATTTCATCTCAAAGAAGAATGGGAAAAATTTCCGCTTCAATTAGAATACTTCGGCGAACAGCTTGCAGGAGAAAAGTTCTACGATAAACTCGAAGCAATGTTGAAGCAGATAGAGCAAACAGCTGATGCAGTCGAAGTTTTTTATGTTTGCATGTTGCTGGGGTTTAAGGGAAAATATGCGGTCTATGAGCAGGATAAGCTTCTCAACATAATGCAGAGAACCGCCGATGCTCTGGCAAAGGTTGGAAAAATAAAAAAAGTAGAGCTATCGCCTCATGCTTTTGCAAACGATCAGCCAAAACCGCCTGAGAAACCCACTTTGCCAACATGGGTTAAAGTCTCATTGTTGGGTTTTTTGGCTTTTACGCTTTTGGTTTATCTTGTAATGTATTTACTCGCTTCAAAATTCTTAGATGAAGCAATGCAAAAACTACAGCTTTAGAGTGTCTCTTTATTTTCTCTTATGTCTTCCTGGCATTGGAATCAACTCAAATACGCATTAGGTCTTAGTGGGCTTTTTTCCTTCTATGGAGTCGTTTCGCTTATAGTTTGGTTTGCTGGTGAGAAGACGAATTATCCGATTAGCGAAAGAATTGTAATCATAGCGTTGGTTTTATTGACATTGCCGTTTGCTCTCGTTATTGGCTATGTGGCTTCTAGAAGAAGTCAAAAGAAAGGGATTTCTGAGGAGAAACAATCTATAGCTCCAAAGCAAATACAATCTGGAACTGACAAAACATCAAAAGCCGATTTTCCAGAGCTTGCAAAGTCTGCTGAAGAGGTTGTGCAGTTTTTACAAAAGTCTGGTTTGGACGTGTATTCACTGCCTTGGTATTTGATCATAGGAAGCAGTAAGTCAGGAAAAACCTCATTGATTTTGGGATCAAATCTGAATTTTCAAGCTCTTCCAAGTCAACGTCAATCTGAACTAAAATTCGTTCGTCCAACTAGGCAAGTCGAATGGCGTGTTGCGAGCGAGGCTGTTTTTATTGATACTCTTGGGCGCTATCAATCAGAAAACCCTGTTGATGTGCAAGAATGGACATCACTTTTGCAGATAGTCAAAAAATATCGTCCTAAACGTCTGTTGGATGGAATGATTGTTTCTGTAAACATCGAAAAACTGATGCTTTCTGATGAGAAACAGATTGAAGAACAAGCAAAAATCTTGCGCATGAGGATAGACGAGGCAGTTAATTTAGCGGGGATCAAGTTTCCTATCTATGTTGTTTTCACTCACGCTGACGCTATAGAAGGGTTTCGGGACTCTTTTTCGGCTTCGCAAAAAGAAGGACAAAGATTGGTATGGGGAGCAACAATTCCTCTTGATAAAAGTCATGAAGGGATGAACCTCTTCGATGCTGAATTTGACATACTTCAAGCATCTGTAATGAGGAGGCGGTTATTCAGATTAAGTGCGCCGTTTCCACCGATAAGGCAACTAAGAATTTTTAACTTTCCTCTTCATTTTGCATCTATAAAGCGCAAGCTCGGACATTTTATAACTACTCTTTTTCGTCCGAATCCTTTCAGTGAAAATCCTCTTTTCAGAGGTTTCTATTTTACAGCCGTTCCCGTAACTCGTCCAAATTTGGCCACAGGTGGGCAAAAGCTGGTTACAATGCCTTATGTTGTCGGGGAAACTTACTTTACAGAAAGATTGTTCAGAGATGTAATCTTGCGTGACAAAGAACTTGTAGCAACATTTTTAGCACAGAGACAAAAACCGCCTATTGGGAGATGGATTTTGTCGGGGATGGCTGTCTTTTTGATGACATTATTTTTGATTCTTTCGTTGAATTCGCTTTATCAAAACAAAGTCTTGTTGGATTTGGCTGCTAGAGAGGGTGAAAAGGTTTTAGAAGTTTACAAGGCGGATGCTGGACGTGATCTTTTCACAAAAAGCTCGGACGAAATACTTTTCGAGATAACGGCAATTGAAAACCTTAGAAAAAGACTTGTTGATCTTGATGATTACGAAAGAAACGGCGCACCTTGGTGGATGAGACTCGGACTTTATTCGGGCAATCGAATTTACAAAGAGAGACTTTTGAACATTTATTTCAATGCTATCGAGCATAGGTTCAAAAAGCCCGTGATTAGAAAGCTCGAAGAGGACTTGCAAAAATTTTCTGTCGGACAAGCTATAACAACAAGTGGTTTGTCTTTAACTCCTCAGCAAGAAGATATTCTCGGAAAGAATTATGATCTATTGAAGGCTTATTTGATGCTTTCGGGAAAAGAAGAATACCGCAAATATGCAGAATCTTCATTTTTGATAGCGACTTTATCGGATTATTGGAAAAATGAATCGAAGGTAGGTGAAGGACTTTGGCTTCTTGCCGAACAGCAGTTGGAGTTTTGGGCAAAGCAGATTGATAGAGAAGAATTTCCTTTTATCATGATAAACGATAGTTTGGTAGCAGAAACCCGCAAGAAGTTACAAGCGTATCCAGCATGGCAAAGATATTACAAGAGAAAAATTACCGAAATCTCCAAACAACTTAATGATAGACAGGGGGACGTTACGGTTGCAAATATCCTTGCACGCAACGGTGCAAATTCAGAATTTGTTGAAGGTAGTTATAGAGTTCCAAACGCTTTCACAATTGAAGGATTCCGGTTAATGGATGAAGCTATAAAGAACGCCAACCAAGAGCTCGGCGCTGATGATTGGGTGATGGGTGAAAAAGTGGCAGGAGCGGTCACTGAGGGTGCCGAAGCTAGTTTGATTCAAGAAAGATATTTCCGCGATTATACGGACGAATGGAGAAAATTTGTCAAAAACGTTAGTATCAAAAAATACTCCAATCAGTCGGAGGCAGAAAGAGCCTTAGAAGAGTTTGCTTCGGCTAATTCTCCATTGAAGGTTTTAATCAAAGAAATAGCGACACAGACAAATCTTTCTACTGCTCCTAAACCGTCCAGCTGGTTGGAGTGGATAATAAGCTGGTTTCAAAGCGGGAAAAGATATGAAACGGGTGGTAACACGCAAGTAGAAAGAGATTTTCGTCCGTTGTTTACCTTTGTTGAAGGTGAAAACATAGCGAAATATGAAAACGTTTTGCAAACAGTGCTTAATAGATTTAGAGGACTTTCACCTGATCAAGTAGCACAAATTGCAAAAGACTTATCGCAGGATAAGGACGTGAAATTAAAACTCAGAGATTCTGAAAATGCTATCTCTAATCTTTTGGGTGCTTTTAACGATACTCCCTCAGGGCAGGAGTTGGCAAATCTTCTGAGAAAACCGCTTGGGAACTTGCGAGATTTTCTTGGAGCTGGAGTTGCAAGTCAAATTAAGAAAGTATGGCACGAACAAGTATTACCTAGGGCGAAAGAAGCTGAGAAGGGTTATCCATTTGAAGATATTGGAGATGCTGATATGACGAAGCTTTCTGCCTATCTGAATCCTGTTGATGGTGAGCTCTCGAAGTTCTACAACGATAGACTTGCGAAGTTCTTTGAGGAAAAGGATGGAAAGCTAAAAGTTAAAGAAAACAGTGAGGTGAAATTTAGTGATGAGTTTGTCGAATATCTCAATAATGCTTTTCGATTGCGTGAGGCTTTGTTTGGTAAAAGCAAGACGCCTTCATTTAGCTACGAATTCAGACTTGAAAAGGTTGAAGGAGCTTTAGTAGAAGTGACTATTGACGGGCAGAAGATTGATTCAAGTGGAACTGGTTCGACGAATTTTAGATTCCCTGCTACTTCTGGTGAGACAGGCGTTTTTATGAATTTGGTTTTTGCTACTGGAGCAACTACTGCTACTTCGGCAAATACATCTGAAATTACAACGACCGAACAGTCATTATCGAAGAAATTCCCGGGGAATTGGGGACTATTCAAATTCTTTGAAGCTGGCTCTCCGAAGAAAAATCTGTCAGGTGAATATGTTTTAACTTATCGTCTTGGTAACAGAACGGTGAAGGCATCAATCAGACCGACAGGCGGTGATTTGTTCGATAGAAACATTTTCAAATCGGTGCGAGCACCACAGAATATTTTGAGGTAAGGAAAGAAGAAGATGAATGAAGCGAAAGAAAAACTAAATTCTGGCGATCTGCAGGGTGCGATAGAGAGCCTAATTCAACTTGTAAAGCAAAAGCCTACGGATTTGCAGGCAAGAATTTTTTTGTTCGAGCTTTCGCTTTTTTCTGGCGAATGGGAAAGGGCCGAAAGGCAACTAGAGGTAATCGGGCAAATGGATATTGGATCGGCTTTTGGCGCAAAAGTTTATCAACAATGCATTGTTGCTGAAAGAAAAAGATCCCGATATTTTACCGAAAGTCTAAAGCCAGAGTTTGTGACGGAAGTACCTGAATACATCTATGGACTTTTGAATGCGAACAACTATTTGCGCGACGGAAATTCGGCAAAAGCTAAAGAGCTACTTGATGAAGTTGAAGAGAAGCGTCCTGTTTTTTCATGTGAGATCAACGGCAAAAAAAGGGAGGATTTTAGAGATTATAATGATTTGACTTCTTGCGTTATGGAGATTTTCATAAGAGATTCGTATGTTTGGGTTCCGTTTGAGCAAATACTGGTGATTGAATTCGCTCCTTTACGGTCACTGCGTGATCTTTTTTGGCGTCAAGCGAGGATTATGGCGGTAAACGGCACAAGCGGTGAGGTTTTTGTGCCGGGAATTTACTCCAACTCTTGGCAAAGCCAAGACGTCGAAATTCAGCTAGGAAAGGCTACTGACTGGAAAGATGCAGGCAACGAAGTTTACATCGGTCAGGGACAAAAAATTTTCTTTGATGGCGAGACTAAGCCTATTTTTGGGATCGAAAAAATTGTGTTCGGGGGCGAAAATACATCAAATTGAAGGAAATGTTTTCTTCCTGGTAAATAGACTTTCTTTTTCATTTTGTCTATGGATAAAATTAAGAGGCAGAAATTTAGCTTCAGAGGAGAGGTATGTTTAGAGCAACTTCGCGTGCTTCGGTGATAGATTTTGAGGCTTTGCTGAGACCTATCTCTGAAGAAAATCCTTCAGGTGAAGACTTAAAATACTCAGGGCTTTACGATGAAATACGTCTAGCACGCCGTTCTGATGAAATTCCTGCTCATGGAGTTTGGCAAGGTGAAGTAAAAAAAGCGGATTACAAAAAAGTTATAGAACTAGCGACATCCGCTTTATCTTCGGAAACAAAGGATTTGCAGGTAACTGCTTGGTTGGTTGAAGCTTTGACAAGAGAATACGGCTTTGTAGGCTTAAGAGATGGACTTTGTTTGATGAGGCGGATGCATGAAGACTTTTGGGAGACTGTTCATCCGCAAATTGATGAAGGCGATATGGAAGGGCGTGCTAATGCTGTTGAATGGGTTTCTCAACAGATGGGAGTTTTTATTAGAACTTTACCATTGACTTCAGCTATACATCGTTTGTCTTATGCTGATTGGGAAGAATCGAAAAAGTTTGATTTTCCTGATGATATAGATTCACTAGATTATAACGAAAGAGAAAAAGTTCTGGCTTTGAAGGCCCAGGCGGAAGAGGAAAAAAGAGTTACGGGACAGATGTGGCGTATTGCTAAGAACCAAACAAGACGAGCTTTTTATGAAGATTTGGGGCTTCAATTGGAAGAATGTTGGAATGAATATCAAAGTTTGGAAAGAGTTGTCAATGATAATTACAGTCGTAATCAGACGCCGAGTTTAAGAGAGCTGGAAAAATCTTTAGATGATATTCGGAGTTTGGTTAAAAAGATTTTAGAAGAAAAACGCATTGAGGAACCTGATTCGGTTGATGAAAGCGAAGCCATTGCTGAAGAAGCCGGCGAAATTCGTAGCGAAGCTGCAGGGAATCTAGTTGTTTCAAGCAAGCAGATTCAAAGTCGTCAGGAAGCCTTGAAAAAGCTTGAGGAAATAGCGGAGTATTTTCGCAAAAATGAACCGCATAGTCCTGTCTCTTATTTAGTTCAAAGAGCAGTGAAATGGGGCAATATGCCTTTAGAGTCTTGGTTAGAAGATGTAATCAAGGATGAAACTGTCATTTATCAAATCAGGCAAACACTGGGCTTAAACACGCCTGGTTCAAAAAATAACGAATAGAAAGGAGGAAAAATTATGCCTACAAAAGAGAGTTTACAACACAAAATAGCTAGGGTTCGCCCGCCAAGAGTTCAGATAACCTATGATGTTGAAGTTGGTGGGGCGATTCAGATGAAGGAATTGCCGTTTGTAATAGGTGTTATCGGTGATTTTGTCGGGAAACCTGAAGAACCACTTCCACCTTTGAAGAATCGCAAATTTATTGAAATTGATGCTGACAACTTCAATCAAGTGCTTGCCGGAATGAAACCACGATTGGCTTTCAGCGTTGAAAACAAACTTCAAAATGATGGAAGCAAAATAGGTGTGGAACTTCGTTTCAGCAGCATCGAAGACTTTGAGCCTGATAACATAGTTCAGCAAGTCGAACCGTTGCGCAAACTTGTTGAGGCAAGACGCAAGCTTGCCGATCTTAGATCAAAAATGGACGGCAACGAGAAGCTTGAGTCCATTCTGGAAGAAATTATTACAAGCACTGAAAAACAAAAACAATTGAGTGAAGCTCTTGGTCTGCAGTCAGAAAAAAGGGAGGATGAATGAGTATGACGAAACAAATGAAAGAAACAACTCCTTCAAGTACAGAAAAGACTGTTGAACAAACTCAAGAAGTAAGTTTGCTGGATCGAATTTTAACTGAGGCAAAGTTAGCCAGAGACGAATATCAAAAGGAAGAAGCTAAGGATATGATCGCTGAATTTGTCAATCAAGTGATGTCGGGAGAGCTGAAGCTTTCCAAGAATATGGACGTAGCCATAAATGCTCGCATCGCTGAGATTGACAGGCTGATTTCGGCTCAACTGAATGAAATCATGCACCACGAAGAGTTTCAAAGACTTGAAGCTTCGTGGCGCGGACTTCATTATCTAGTTAAAAACAGCTTGACGGGACCACAACTGAAAATTCGTGTCATGCACGCTACTAAGAAAGAGCTTCTGAAAGATTTTGAAAGAGCGTTAGAATTCGATCAATCTGCCCTTTTCAAGAAAATCTATGAAGAAGAATACGGCACTTTCGGCGGTGAGCCTTACGGCGCTATAATCGGCGACTATGAATTCGGAAATAATCCGCAAGATTTAACTTTGCTTGAGAAAATTGCTCAAGTTGCTGCAGCAGCACATGCGCCTTTTATTAGTGCAGCGTCTCCGCAGATGTTCGGTTGGGATTCCTTCAGTGAAATGACTGAAGTTAGAGACATAGCAAAAATCTTCGATCGAACAGAATACATGAAATGGCGCAGTTTTCGAGAATCAGAAGATTCTCGATATGTTGGCTTAACACTTCCGCACATTCTTTTGCGTGAGCCTTATGGCTCGGCTACTAAGCCTACAGAGACCTTCCGTTTTGAAGAAGATGTTGACGGTAAAGACAACAAAAAATATCTTTGGGGCAATGCAGCTTATGCTTTCGCAACAAGATTGACGGAAGCTTTTTCAATGTATGGTTGGTGTGTTGCCATTAGAGGTGTTGAAGGCGGTGGCTTAGTGCAGGACTTGCCGACACATACTTTTGAAACTGATGAAGGTGAAGTTGCTATGAAATGTCCTACTGAAATAGCCATAACCGATCGCCGTGAGAAGGAACTTGCTGATAGCGGTTTTATCCCGCTGGTGCATTGCAAGAACACCGATTATGCAGCGTTTTTCTCGGTTCAGTCCTGCAATAAACCGAAGAAATATGACACCGATCAAGCAACCGCGAATGCCAGGCTTTCAGCACAACTACAATATATCTTTGCCGTTTCTCGTTTTGCACATTACCTGAAAGCGATGATGCGAGACAAAATCGGTTCTTTTATGTCACGTAAGGAATGCGAGATATTCTTGAATCGTTGGATAAACAATTACGTGCTTGAAAATGACGTCGCTCCGCAAGAGCAAAAAGCTAAATATCCTCTGCGAGAGGCAAGGGTTGATGTGATGGAAATACCGGGTAAGCCTGGAGCTTACAGAGCGGTTGCTTACTTGCGTCCACATTTTCAGTTGGACGAACTTTCCGTTTCGCTTAGATTGGTAGCTGAACTTCCGCCACCAGCTAAATAATTCCTTCGGGAATTTTGCAAATTTTTGCAAAATTTTAAGGAGTATCAGGTCTATAAGGTGTAACTCTAAAGTTACAATCAAATAATAAAAGGAGAGGAGAAATAAGATGGCTACAGCTGATTTTTACTTGAAAATTGATGGTATCGAAGGAGAATGTGAAGCTAAAGGCTTTGAAAAGCAAATTCAAATTATGTCATGGTCTTTTGGGGTAACCAACTCTGGTTCTGCTGGTTACGGAACAGGACTTGGAGTTGGAAAGGCACATCTCCAAGACTTTCATTTTACAGTCGTAAATGGAAAAGCCAGTCCGCAACTTTTCTTGGCTTGCTGTAAAGGTAATCATATTAAAGAAGCTGTTTTGACCTGTCGTAAAACTGGCGGTGATGGTAGACCTTATACTTACTACAGGGTTATATTTAACGATATAGTTATTTCTTCGTTTCAAACTGGTAGCGGAGGTGATTCGCTTCCAATAGAACAAATCAGCTTCAACTTTACGAAAATTACCCATGAATACTACCAGCAGAAGGCTGATGGAACTGTGTCTTTGACCAACACAGTTACCTACGATGTCAAGAAAGTTGAGGGCTCTGGAGCTTAATTAACGCTGATTTTTTCATTTTGACTTTCTGCCGTCTGGACCGGTCCAGACGGCAGCCGCTTTATCTCTATGCCTAAATTTACTGAAGGAATTCGGATAACTCCTTCTGTCTTAGACAGATTGATTGATCTTGAGCCGAGACTTTCACAAGAACCACTGAAATCTCGGCTTGTGACTTTGCGTGAATTCAAGCAATTGGTAAGACGCGATTTAGAGTGGTTGCTAAATACTAGATGTCATGTTCGAGAAGCTAAAGATTCGAAATACGAGCTTTGCAAGTCGGTTCTTTCTTATGGATTGCCTGATTTCACAGGTGTTGGGATCAAAAGCAATACAGAACAAGTACGTCTGGCAAAAGCCATTGAAAATGCCATCAAAACTTACGAACCGCGTCTTAGCAATCTAAGGATAACCTTAGAGCCTTTCTCTGACGTTGATAAGACGATAAAGTTTCGCATAGAAGCCGAGCTAAAAGTAGAACCTACGCCAGAACCTGTTGTTTTCGATACGGTCTTGCAGCTCAGTAGTTCTTCTTTCGAAGTTAAAGAAGTTTGAAGATGCGCGATGAATTATTAAACTTTTATGAAAGTGAGCTTTTGTTTTTGCGGAAGATGGGAGCGGAATTTGCTCGCAGGTATCCAAAGATCGCTTCTAGACTATTACTTGAAGAAGACAAAACTGAAGACCCTCATGTTGAGAGAATCATAGAAGCATTTGCTTTTCTTTCAGCAAGAGTTCACTTAAAGCTAGCCGATGAATTTCCTGAAATTACAGAATCTTTTCTAAACATTCTTTATCCTCATTATCTTGCGCCAATTCCTTCGATGGCAATTGTGCAGTTTGTTTATGGCAATCCAAATGACAAGCTAACATCGGTTCAAAAGTTACCTCGCGGCACGAAACTTTATTCTCGGTCTGTTGAAGGTACTCATTGTAGATTCCGAACCTGCTACGATACTTATCTTTTTCCACTTGAGATAATATCTGCTGGTTTGGAATCATCGGCTCCTCCTGATTCTCGGGGTAAACTGTCGGAGGCACAGTTACGAATTAGTCTCAAGTGTTATGGTGACGGGAAACTCAAGGAATTTCGTGAAGGTGAGACGGACAAGCTCCCTAAGTTTATAAGATTTTATCTAAACGATGCTCCGCAAATAGTCTATCCGCTTTACGAGTTCATCTTCAATAATGCGACGGCTGTGGAGTTCAGAGCTAAAGAACCGCCGCTCGATAACAAGACGATTCTTACGCTTACGAACATACAAACCAAACCGATCGAACCAGTAATTTTAGGTTCTGACAACATAAGGCAAGTAGGATTTGCCGAAGACGAAGCAATACTGCCATACACAAAGCGCAGCTTTCAGGGGTATAGGCTTTTGACGGAGTATTTTGTATTTCCTCAAAAGTTTTTATTCTTCGATGTTTATGGTCTAGATATAGCTATACGAAAAAGATTCGAGACTTATTTCGACATCATAATTCACCTGAAAGATATAACGCCACCAGTTGGAGAAATAAATGCTCAGACTTTCAGCATTGGTGTTTCGCCAGTTGTTAATCTTTTTGAACAAACAGCTGATCCGATCTATCTTTCACATCAAAAATATGAGTATCAAGTAGTTGCTGATGTTCACCGGCAGAGTGCAACCGAGATTTATTCGATTGATGAGGTTTTTGCAATAGATCCTACAAGCGGAAGAACACGTGTTTATTCGCCGTTCTATTCGATCAAACACTATTATGGCGAAAAGATGGAAAAGTCTTTTTGGTATGCGACCCGGCGCAACTCACCTAGAGATGAAGGGACGGAAGTTTTTATAAGTTTTGTCGATATGAACTTTAATCCGAGCTTGCCTTCGGAGGAAGTTATAACTGTTAAAGTTACGTGCACAAATCGAGATTTACCTGCAAAGCTACCGTTTGGTGGTAAGGGAAGTGATTTTGAAGTTGAAAGTCCCGTAGTTTTATCTCGCGTTAAGTGTTTAACAAAGCCGACCGAGACGCTACGTCCGCCTTTGAAACGTGCTTTGCAATGGCGACTTATTTCCCATCTGGCCTTAAATCATCTGTCGGTGTCTGAAGGCGAAAACGGTAAGCCAGAAGCACTGCAAGAGATTCTTAACCTCTACAATTTCACCAATTCAAGTTTCGTTCGCAAGCAAATACTGGGTATAACAGGTATCAAAAATCGGAAAATAATTCGCCAGATTGGTGGCAGAGTAGGAACAGGCTACGTCAGAGGCGTGGAAACCACAATAGAATTTGACGAAACTGAATTCGTCGGGAGCGGATTATATCTGTTTGCATGTGTTTTGGAGCGTTTCTTTGGGCTTTACGTTTCCGTAAATTCCTTTAACGAACTTGTTGTAACCTCGAAACAGCGTGAAGGTATAATCAAACGCTTTCCGCCAAGAGCTGGCGAAGCGATTCTGATCTGATGTGAACTTTGAAAAAACCAGATCTTGAGAGACTGTTAATTTTCATAAACATCGGCTTCAACTGAAGGCGTGAGACAACGAAGATAAGAGCAGAAAAGTTGCTTAAGAAGAGAGAGGTTGAGGCATAATCTGAGATGAACGATGAAGATTTCAAAATCCCTAAGGATGCATTAATTCGGCGATTTTTCGAAGAGCCTTACAAGTTTGAATTTTTCCAATTGGTGCGGATTTTAGGAAGGAGTTTTTCAGGAAAGCGCAAACCCGTTGGGCATTGTGGTGTTTTGCCTGAAGAAGAAGTAGCTAGGTTTCGTTCAAATCTTGGTTTTGAATTTCCTGCAAGTGAAGTCAATGAAATTCGCCTCAATGATGATGAGATTCCAGAGGTTGTAGTAAACTTCATGGGAATGTTAGGGCTTCTTGGAGCGATGCCCATGAGATATTCCGAATTAGCTGCAGAGAGGGTTCGTTATGGAGATAGAGCTCTTTGGGATTTTCTCGATATTTTTACTCATCGAACTGTTTCGCTTTTTTACAGAGCTTGGGAAAAGTATCGCTTTCCGGTCAACTATGAACGCGGTAATGACAGTTTTACATACTATCTGTTTTGCCTAATAGGACTGGGAACAGAAGGTTTGCGTCCCGGTAGAATTGGAATCGATGATGAGGCACTACTGCCTTATGCCGGGCTGATAGCCCAAAGACCTCATTCGGCAATTTCGTTGAAAAATATAATTTCTGACTATTTTGAAGTCCCCGTTGAGATTTTGCAGTTTCAAGGGCAATGGATAGAGTTAGGCCAAGAGAATTCAACGAGACTTGGACAAAATAACAGCATTCTGGGTTTGAATGCTGTTATTGGGACGAGGATATGGGACAGTCAATCAAAGTTTCGTGTTTGCATTGGTCCTATTGGTTTTAAGAAGTTTCAGGCATTTTTGCCTGTTGGCAATGCTTACAGACCTTTGCGCGAGATAATCAAGTTCATTGTTGGTTTAGAGTTTGATTTTGATATTCAACTGAAACTTTTAGCAAAAGAAGTTCCGAGCACCATTTTAACAACCAAAGCAAAGCGTCGTCCGATGTTGGGTTGGACGAGTTTTCTAAAATCGAAACCCTTTACGCAAGATGATGAACAACTTATCTTATGGGGTGTTGAGGGATGATTTTGGTAAGTTAGGACCATTGAAGTAGCTACTGTGAAAAAAAACTTCTTCTATTCGTCATCAAGTGCAATTCAACCCGGCTACTTTCAGAAAAAAGATTGAAGAAAGGTGGGATTATAAATCAGAGAATGGCAGGAGGAAAAATCTATGAATGTAAACTTGAAATCTTTGGTTGGCAGATTGAATAGCTTGTGTCGTAGTGCCTTAGAAGGTGCTGCGGGATTATGTCTTTCTAGAACTAACTATGATGTAGAAATCGAGCATGTGTTGGCAAAACTTTTGGAAATAGAAAACGCGGATGTTCAAAAGATTCTGCATCATTATGAATGCAGCATTGACAGAATAACAAGAGATGTGAACGCAGCATTGAACCGACTGAAAACAGGTAATTCCAGGACACCAGGGTTGAGTGAGCATCTTCCTCGATGGTTTCAAGACGCCTGGTTACTGGCTTCGGTCGAATATGGAGAAACAAAAATTCGTTCCGGGCATTTGATTTTGGCTTTGCTTGCAAATGAAAGTCTGGCTAGAGTTGCAAAAGAGATTTCAAAAGAGTTCGGCAACGTTTCTGTTGAGTCTCTTAGGACAAAGTTCAAGGAGATAACTGCTAATTCAAGGGAAGAAAGCGAGTCGAGAGGTTTTGCCGAAGCTCCTTCGTCAAGTGTAGCTACGGGTTTACCTACAAGCACAAAGGCTTTGGATCAATACACCGAGGATTTAACTGCAAAGGCACGTGCAGGCAAAATAGACCCGATTCGTGGTAGGGAATTTGAAATCCGTCAAATCATAGATATTTTAATGCGTCGCCGTCAGAACAATCCGATATTAACTGGCGAAGCAGGCGTTGGAAAGACAGCGGTTGTCGAAGGTTTCGCTTTGAGAGTAGCTCAAGGTGATGTTCCTGAGCCGCTTAAGAACGTATCGGTTCGTGCACTTGATTTGGGACTTTTGCAGGCAGGGGCTGGAATAAAGGGTGAGTTTGAGAATCGCTTAAAAACGATTATAGAAGAAGTCAAATCTTCGCCACAGCCTATAATCCTGTTTATTGACGAAGCCCATACACTTATAGGGGCAGGTGGGCAAGCGGGGCAAAATGACGCAGCAAATCTTTTGAAACCAGCGCTTGCACGAGGTGAACTTCGCACCATAGCCGCTACTACTTGGGCTGAATACAAGAAGTATTTTGAAAAGGATGCAGCACTTGCGAGAAGGTTTCAGGTGGTGAAAGTCGAAGAGCCGACAGAAGAGAAAACCATCGCAATGCTGCGCGGTTTGGTTGGGAAGATGGAGGAGCATCATGGTGTGCGAATTCTAGATGAGGCTATTGTTGAATGTGTCAAACTTTCTCATCGTTACATCACGGGCAGACAGCTTCCCGATAAGGCCGTTTCGGTTCTTGATACGGCATGTGCGAAGGTTGCTATAGGGCAAGCTGCTACTCCAGCTCCAATAGAGGACTCAATCAAGCTTATCGAGAATCTTGACTCGGAGATTCGATCACTCGAAAGAGAAGAAGCAACTGGAGTTTCCCATGCGGAAAGACTCAACGAGTTGAGAAGTATGAAAGAGCAGGAAGAGAAGAAATTGGCTTCTTTGAAAGAGCAATGGGAAAAGGAGAAAAAACTTGTTGAGCAAATCCGCAACATACGTGCAAAACTAGAGATGTATCGTTTGGAATCAAAAGTAGCTTTATCGGATGAGATTACGGAATCTAATGAGAATCCCGGCGATGAAGATGCAGCTGGAACAAAAAGAGCAAAAGAGATCGAGTTTCTCAAACAAGAGTTGGCAAGATTGACCCAAGAGTTGAAAACCGTTCAGGGTGAGACACCTTTGATGCAACCTGTTGTGAATGCTCAAACCGTAGCTGAAATCATCTCAGGTTGGACTGGTATTCCCGTAGGCAAGATGGTTGCTGATGAGATTCATGCGATCTTGAATCTCGCCGAGACGTTGAAAAAGAGAGTTATCGGACAAGATCATGCCATCAATCTCATTGCTGAAAGAGTTAAAACTTCCAGAGCTGGGTTGACAGATCCACGCCGACCAATAGGAGTATTTTTGCTTGTAGGCAGTTCTGGTGTTGGAAAAACCGAGACAGCACTTGCTTTAGCCGACGCGCTCTATGGAGGAGAGAGAAACTTGATAACGATAAACATGAGCGAGTATCAGGAAGCCCATACCGTTTCAAGTCTAAAGGGTTCGCCGCCGGGATATGTTGGATATGGAGAAGGTGGGGTCTTGACGGAAGCGGTTCGGCGCAAACCTTATTCGGTTGTTTTACTTGATGAGGTTGAAAAGGCGCATCCCGATGTTATGGAGCTTTTTTATCAGGTTTTCGATAAAGGTGTGCTTGAAGACGGTGAAGGTAGAGAAATTGACTTCAAAAACTGCATTATCCTGCTTACGTCGAACGTCGGTAGCAACATAATAATGAAGCTTTGCGCCGATCCTGAGACAAAACCGGAACCAGAAGGGTTGATCGAGGCAATTCGCCCAGAACTCTTGAAAGTCTTCAAGCCTGCTCTTTTGGGAAGGATGACTATTGTGCCTTATTATCCGATCTCAGACGACATAATGAGATTGATCATAAGGTTGCAGCTTTCAAAAATCGCTGAAAGAGTTTTTGAAAATCACAAAGCACAGTTTTCTTATGACGATTCCGTAGTGGAGACTATAGCCAAGCGATGCACTGATGTTGATTCTGGAGCACGTAACGTTCACAACATTATAAACAACACGCTATTGCCGGAAATGGCAAACGAATTTTTGTCAAGAATGGCGAATGGTGAAAGCATATCCGGAATTCATGTCTCGGTGAATGAAAGCGGTGGTTTCGTGTATAGGATCGAGTGAAAGATATACAGCGTTCTAAGGGTATAAAGTGATAAAGCTATTACTTTGAAACGATAGCAAAAGTTAGACTTTACGCTATTGTAAAGTGCAAAACAGGCAAAGCTGTCGCCTTGAAGGCTTTCTTATACCAATTGCGCAACCAAAGTTCGTAAACACAAGCGTAATTGATGACCCGATGATAAGGGTACATTGCCTGAGTCTGTTGTATGGGAAATGGGTGTTTTTTTCGTCCTTACCCACAAGTTCGCGGAGTTGCAGAGCAGAGGACGTTTCTGCTTCCAAGCGAGCGATTTGTCTGTGCTTTTATGAATTCTGGACGCGCAGTTAGTATTACTCGCCGATGATAGTGTGTAGCTTTTTAGACTGGCGATTATCTATGCATGCACGTAATAGACTTTTAGCCCTAAGGCCGTAGCTTGATCCGACATATCTTGGCCAATTTCTTCTGAGTCTGGAGGCAACAGAGGGCCTGCCCGCAGTATGAAGGAACGTCGGAATAGAATATCTTCTTCGCCAATAACTACCATGGCAGTATCAGGAACTGAAAACAACTGTAATGCTTCCAGCTCGGCTATTGCGTTTCGATGGGAATTTTGTTCCGGTGGCAAAGTGCAGTATAGGATGTCTGCTTCAGTGCTCTGCGTTTTTTCCAACAAGTCTTTCATCGTTGTTGATTCTCGCCAATTGCTTCCCCAAAACAAAATCTCTACCGTTAAGGAGGGAATGTAATAATTTTCGCCAAGACTTGCATATATCTTTTCAACTAGGTCACACAATTCCCTGTTCATAACTCCACCGAGGCGCAAAACACTATAGACATCTTTCCCTTTTTTCTCCAATAAGGCAATAGCTTTTTTGGGGTTTTTCAGGGCCAGAGTTTTTGCTTCTTGAAGCAAAGACAAAGCCAATTCCTTTTGTCGTTCTTCTGACAGTGTTTTATTCTTCTTTCTACCGAAGAGAAATTCGAGTATTAACATTTGTCATTCTCCCTTTACTAAAATTACCCGGTGCGCATTACCGAATGCGCATACGGTCAATACGATAATCTACAAAGTGTCTTATGGATGCATGTGCTGAATCCGAGGAACACGAAAATTGTTTAACTGCTTCGCTCAGGATATTTGAAGCTTAAGCAGTGGGTATCAGCAATGCTTCTTCAGACCGTTTCAACTGAAGTTGGTCATTTTATAAGTTGGTAACTACAGAATTTATCAACGGTGCAAGGAATTTTCATTTCTAATTCATGATTCCTTTGGATTTTGTGCAGGCCATCGTTGTTGATTGGATATCGTGTGTTACAATCCTATCTTCTTGATTTGAATTGCCGAAGGGTTACGACTCGATAGTTCGGGTCGTTTCCTTATCGAAGATAATTGCAGTCTCGCATCCCGGAAATGGACTCGCAGCTTCGAGAAATACGAGTTTCCACAAAGTGCTGTTGGGCGGATTGGATTGCAGGTTTCTCTCACCGACATACAGTTCAACATAAGTAGCGAACACAAAGACCAAAAGGCAGAGTATCCAAACTGTCACAATTCTCGCAGTTACCATCTTTCAAGTTGCCGTGCCATCATTTTCCGTTTACACAATGAAGGCAGGTGTAAAAGACTTCAAACTTCTTTTGCTCTTCAAAGCGTTTCAACGAGCTTGCCTCCAATCTAACCAATAACGGTTATAACCTCTATAGGCACGTGTAGTAGTTCTAAACAGCAGATTACCACTTTGCAAATATACTTTGGTTTTTCTGAGATGTCAATACAGCAGAAGTTACCTACGGTGAAAGGAAGTAGAACTCTCTTTAGGTGATGATAAGCGGAATTGACGCTAAAAGTTATGTAAATACTTCGCGAGGTCTAAAGGACAAGCATTTGAAATAATTCAGTATTTATCGTCGGAAATAGTCTTTTCTTCAAGGTTTGTCCAAAATACGGAAAATTTATGGTGGGAGAAGTTCTATTACAAAGCCCACACGGCGGGAAAAAGCAAACAAAAACGTTTTAAGGGATTCCGAGAGAGTAAAGGGATGCTCCCCTTGGGCTGTGAGGGGGACCGGGCAACTCTAAACTTCCTACTATACCAGGAATAGACATCTATAAAAAGGAGGAACTCTCGAAGTATCTTGCGAGGCTAGGTCTTCAAGGTCTTTCTGAAGAAGTTTCAAATTTTTGCATTTGGTGGTTTATTTTAGGTTCTACGATAACTGTTTTGAATTTTGAAAGACTAACTAGCCCAGGGGCAACCGACTTAGGCTTGTGAACGAATTTTCTCTGTGTATAGTTTACAGCAACCTTCGGGTTTTTCTTAGCTTGACTGAAGAAGGCTGCGATTTCGGCTGCTTCGATTAACGTCCGGTGGGGTAAAGTTTCCAGTCTATTCGGATTGCGCACAATGACGTGTGAACCCGGATAATCAGCAGTGTGGAACCAAAAATCCAGAGACTTTGCTACACGAAAAGTTAAGAAATCATTTTCTTTTGCTCCCTTACCAACGAGAATCTCAAACCCATCTGAAGAAATGAACCGTCTGGCAACAACCGAAATCTCATCTTTCCTGCTCGAAGGTTTTCTGGTGTTAGCAATTCGCTTGTTTTCGGCTACTTCGTTTTCACTTAGAAACTTTCTCAAGAATTCTTCATCTTTTTCGTTTATGGCTTTCTCAATCTCAGTTTCAAGTGCTTTCCAGCGGGTTATTTCGCTTTCTAAAATCTGAAGCTGTTTTTTGATTTCTTCGTTTGCGCGTTTAGCTTTGGAGTATTTTTTGAAAAATTTTTCGGCTAATTCTTTTGGAGTCAAGTTTTCTTCAACGTCTATCTCAATCGTAGGCATGTTTTCATCGAAGTAGTCAACAACCAGAAATTTCCCGTCAACCTTAACTATTTGGTTTAAGTTTGCTATTATCAAATCGCCATACCGCTTCCAAAGATGGGTTTCTTTCAGGCATTCGAGTTCTTGTTGAAGTTTTGAGAATTTTGAAAGCTTTTTCGTTAGCTTTTTCTTATGAATTGCTTTTGCTTTTTTAGCCAGTTCCTGGAATAGTCTTTCTGCTTCGATTTCCCGATAAAGTTTATCAAGTGTCTCGGAAAGAGTTTCAAGGTGATTTCTGAGGTCAGGGAGTTTATTAGGTTTTTGGGGAAACTCTTTTTTAGGTCTCTGTGGAGGAGCGAATTTAGTTCCCGGAATTTGTCCTTCACCCTTGTTTTCTCGGAGTGACGCTAAAATCGTATCGTTTGAATCAAGCAAGAACAAGTTTGCCGATCTACCCGTAAGTTGAACAATGAGCGAGTGTCTTTCTTCTTCGGTTTCGGGGTCTTTGATCAGAGAAATTCTTATAATTCTTTCTCCTTCAAGTTTCGAGATTTTCTCGACAATTGCGCTTGCCAGTTTTTTGCGGATGAAGAGAAGAAAATTTGAAAGCGGCAAAGGGGCTTTTTCAAGTTCTTTGAGTTTGCGTTTTACAAGATAAATTCTCGGAAGGTTTGGTTCAATGCTTACGAAGAGATATTGATCTTGGGGAAGGTTAAAGTCAATGACAAAACTTGAGTTTGAAATCTGAAAAATTTTCCCGAACTTTCTTCCTTTCAAAAAGGATTCCAGTTCTTCTGTTATTGCTTCTAAAACAGATTCGTTCATAAGTTGGGAGAATTTTGACTTTCTCTGGTCACGAGTCTTTCTGACTTACAGCATAAAGGCGAAGAGCAATCGAGATTATCAACACCGATAGTGCTATCCAGATCAAAACCCAAATTATTGCAGGGATGTTAGTTAGTTGTTCCATGTTGGTTGCGTCTGTGTGGATATTTGAACCGATCAAAGGTGCGTTTATCATAAAAAGAGTTTTCAGGTCGAACAATGAATTCAAAACAAGCTGAACGGCAAGAAAAGCAACGGCGAAATTTTGAATCCTAGGGTTGCACCTTAAGGCCAGAAAGACCAAAACTGCTGTCAAAATTGAGCCTGCCAGGAAGGTGAAGGCAATTTGTTTGAAGGTTATAGCTTCATCAAAAACGTTAAACAACGGGACTATGAAACCAAAAAGAAGTGTTGCTAAGCCGATAAAGGCGGCAAGGAGAATTAATGAATTTTTAGCCGGGAAATTTCGGCGCATCATTGCGAGAAGAATCGCGCCGCAGATGGCGGTTCCTAAATAGCCAGCGCTAGAAGTCAGAAACGATGAAAACCAATTATAGCTTGTCAGTAAAACTACACCTTCACCATTTGGAAAGACTACAAGACTTTTGACAGAACTACCGGTAAGTGCACCGACAATTGCATGAGAACTTTCGTGTACAAAGGTCACAAATAAGCGCAAAGGATAAACCAGCCACTCAGTATAAGGCAGGAACCATAAAACGGCAGTTACCAGAGTTGCCAGTAGCAAAAGTTTTACTTGCAGTTTTGCATCTTTGGCTACTCTCATTTTTTTCCTCCATACTGACATTCTACGCTTTTTTTGCATTTTGTTTCAATCTGTTTTTTACTTAAACTGTGGCTACCAATGGCCGCATTTTCCTGGATTTCAATTGCGATTAGCGTAATCTTCTGACTTGAGTTCAGAAATAAAAACACGCTTGCGCTAGTGAAATTTCAAGTGAAATTAGCACAGTCTTCAGAAGTTAGTTGCCGAATCTAGCCTAAATTTATTCTTTGAACTTGTTTCCCAAAACTCGCTTGCGTTCACAATTTCTTTTGAAACTGTGGAGATAAGCGAATCAGCTGTGACCATTTTTCTCCTCCTGTTGGACCGTTTTGGGCTTTGTTGTTGAAGTGGTGTTCCGTTGGCATTGTGCATTTGGGGATATTTTTGTTGATGTAAAGTTTTGATGTAGGATGGTGCGTTAAGATTAAGTTTGTAAGTTCTGGAAGATGTTCAAGCGGAATCAAAAGAGATGAGATCGATGACAGGATTTGGCAGAGGCATTTTTGAATCTGAAGAGCTTAGTGTTTTAGTTGATGTCAAAAGTCTCAACGGTAGGTTTTTGAGCATCCGTTTACATTCTGCACAAGAGATTGATGGTGAGTTAGATTTGAAAATAAGGCAAAAAGTTTCTATGTATTTTTTGCGTGGTAACATTGAGATCAAAATAAACTATCGAAATCAAAAGCCTTTGGAGTTTGAGATAAACCATTCTTTAATCAAAGGATTTTTGCAGACAGTTAACAAAATGAAAGAGGAATTTAACCTTCCAGGGGAACTTGAGGTAAACTCGCTTGTTCTTCTGCCGAAAGCTATTATCCCAAAGCAAATGCAAGAAAGTAAAGTTTTAGAAGAAGCTATATTTCACGCTTTAGAGATAGCTTTGAGTCAAGTGGAAAGAATGAGAGAAACTGAGGGGAGTTTATTGGAAGGGAATATTTTGAAACATCTGAAGCAGGTAAAGAAACTCACGACCTTGATTGAAAGAAGAGTAAAGAGATTCAACAAAGAGCGCTTTCAGAGGCTTCGAGACAAAATAGGTGAACTTTTGTCAAATGTTGGTCTTGAACTTGATGAATCAAGATGGTTACAAGAGGTAGTTTATTTGGCTGAGAGGTCAGATATTGGCGAGGAAGTGACAAGACTAAAGAGTCATATCGAACATGCTTATTCGATAATTTCGGAAAAGAATGATATTGGAAAGCGCCTTGACTTTTTGTCTCAGGAGCTTATGCGGGAGACAAATACGATTTTGTCAAAAGCTCCAGATATTGAGATCAAGAAGTTAGCTTTGCAGTTAAAAGACGAAGTTGAGAAGATAAGAGAGCAAGTTCAAAATGTTGAATAAGTTGTTTGATAAAGGGGTTAATCAAATGGAATTGATTCGGCCAGGTTAGGGTTAAAAAATCTAGGTTTTGAGTCAGACGCCTTTGCTTTGAGGAGTGAAGGACAATAATCTAGTTTTCGCAGTTCCTCTGGGTAGTCCATCATATCTAACAATGTCGGTAGTATGTTACAGTGAGATGCTTTGTATTTTGTGTCAACTGCTTTGGGTATGTTGCCCAAAATGAATAACGGAACAGTGGCTTCCGCACGTGTCTTGCCGCCGTGAGGCACTGGATTATCGAATCTTTGCCCATGATCAGAAGTGTAAACTATGATTGTCGGAGATGAAGACAAGTCAATTCCTTCTAGTAAATTCCTGAAAAAGGTTGTTGAATTGTACCTTAGAGCGTTATCGTAGGTATTTATTTTGGTATCAGTTGTTTCGTGGAGAGTTTGATTTTGTTCTGAAAAACCAATTTTAACGATCCTAGTTGTTTCTTCATCGTAAGAAAGAGCAGGTTTCCAGATTGTTTCTTTCGATGGATAGTCGTCTTCGTATAGTGCATGGATGCCACGCTTGCAAACAAGAATAAAGTTTCCTGTTGAGGTTTTGAGAATCTGGTTGGTTATTCTTGCTATTTTAATGTCTATCTCCCAAGGAACAGATTCTTCTTTTGGATGGGCGGAAATGTTTGATTTGTAATCGTTCAAACTTTCGAGCGCTATGAAGAAATCTATGTAATCTAGGTCTTTTTGGTTGAGGCCACGATATATCTCCCTCAATTGTCCTTCAATGAAGTAAACTTTGTAATTCATCGCTTTGGCGTATTGAAAAATGCTTGGTAAGTGAGTGGAGATTTGCCAACCTAGGGCTTCTACTTGTTTTGGGGATGCACCTGAAATGATAGCCTCAAAGCTAGATTGAGAAGCCGTGGAAGCCGCAGCTGCTATTCCCCAATTTTGCAAGAGGCCTTTTTGGGATAATTCTTCAAGATATTCTGTCGTTTGTCTCCCATAACCGTTCAAGCTAAGGTGATCACCTCTTACAGATTCGTCTAGGATCAATACAATGTTATTTTTTGGCAAAAGTCCTTTAGTCGTGCTTGGAGAAGCTATCTGCATGCGGTTTTGTCTTCGTAGCTTGCTGTATAACCATGAGGCTGCTCTTTCAGCAAGGAACCCACCAAAGGTCGAGTTAAAGGCGCCAAGAGAAATGTCTGGGAAGCTTATTTTATATTCGGGCATCTCAGTGTCAAGATCATGCATTTTCTGGAGAATCATTTTAATCTGAATCTCAGAGGTAAGGTTGCTGTTTTTCTCAGTTCCGTTGTAGTGAAAGATATTTTCGAGTTTGTGCCTGTAAGAGATTTCACGTAAAAATGGTGGTATAAAGTAAAAAGAGATGAGAAAGAGAAAAAATACCATTGTTTTCTTTAGACTTAGGTAGTTTTCTTCTTTTTTCGAGATCAGGAAAAACAAAACAAATGTTATGCAAGGAATTAGGGCAATAAGATCTATGCTTTTTGAAATTGCGTAAAGCTTTTCCTCAGAGGTCGCTAGCATGCTTACTATCACGTCATCAACAGTTGCGAATTTTCCCAGAGCCTTTTGATAGCCATACTCGTAGAAGGTTGAAATTGCAAAAAAAGTGAAGTAGATGATGAAACTGGATGGTTTTGATGAGAAAGCGTTTAGAAAGAAAACAAAGGAGAGGAATAGGGAGACAAGAACAGTTGATAAAGCGATAGAGAGCACTATCACATTATCCCAAGTTGATTTTATAAAGTTCAAAAATCCTATCTTGAAGTAAAGAGTCTCGAAAGCCAACAGTTGGATAAAGAAGAAAGTAGCGGTAATCTTATAGGGTATACGCCCTGGTAACATAACTTTTAGATGGCAAAAATTGTTTTTCGTTGTGATTTTGTTTTAGTTATGAATTTTGACCACTCAATTTGACTCCTATGCTCATTAGAAAGAAAAATACCATGGCTACTTCTTGATCGCCTAGGTTGTAATGAACCATCCCGCTTGCTAAGAACCCAAATACACCTCCAAGGATACCAAAGAGGATTCCTCTTTGCAACTTTTCGTTCGAGTTTGAGATTGCTTTTAGGAGTAATTTTGCATAAACAAAGATAATCCAGCACCAGATTAAGAAGGCAGGAAGACCGCGTTCGACTAGGAGCTGTAATGGTGTTGAGTGAAAATGTCCCATTGGTAAGCGTCCGTTGTCAAAAAGTTTCCACTCGGTTGCGTAGACTCTGATCGAATCCATGCCGACACCGAATAAAAGGTGGCGTGGAGATTTTGTCCATAATTCGATTGCCTCTTTATAAACTATTTGGCGGTATTTCGTAGAATCATCGTTTTCGTCGAACAATCCTATGCGACGACTTTGTTGTAGATAAATTGAGCTGAAAAGGACTAAAAGCAAGCCTATCAAGGTGGAAAAATATATTATCCTTCGGTTTTTGTTTAACAAGACTATTGCGAATACTGAAAGCAAAAGTCCCAGAAGAGGTGCTCTGGTTCCGCTTAGAACGAGTGCTAAAAGTATCATGGCGAAGAAAAACATCGCAACAAGCAAACAGAACGAATGACTTGCAAGCAATGGTCGGATATAAAGAGAACTTATGGAGAGAAAACCTTTGGATTTAAGGAAAAACTCGGTTTTAGCCTTTGTTGAAACTGAGATTTTGTTTTGAGTTTTTCCTGGTTCGGAATTTTCTTCTGCTTTCTCTTTAAAAGAATTTTCTTCTGCTTTCTCTTTAAAATTTTGCTGCGGGGATATAGTTTGTTTTTTCCTTGAGGAGAAAACTTTCAATCCGCTTGCCAGAGAAACAATGATGCCAAAAACTAGAGAAGCTATCAGTTGTAGAACATCTGCGTATGTTGTCCAATGACCGTAAAATCCTGTTGAACGCCAGTTATGGCTTTTTTTCCAGGATTCAATCCCTAGTTTTTCTAAAGCATTTTTCCCGTCAAGAAGATCATTTCTTTTAACTTCAACCGTGTAGTAAAAGTCGGGACGATAAAAGAAAATTTTGGTATTTTCTTGTTTTTCAATTTCTTCAATCAGGTCTTCGGGGGAATAGATTTTTTTTTCGTTTGCTTTCAAGAGTGTATCGCCATTCATCAAAAGAGCTTTAGATAGAGGGCTATCGGGATGTAAACCTTGAATTTCAACTCCACGCCCTATGATTCTTTCAATCGGCACGTAAAAAACGTTGATCATGCAAGAAAAAATAAGCGCAAAAGTCAACAAAACAGCAATTGAGTTTGAGCGAACAACGTTGACAACAAAGTAAAAAATCAAAAAAACCGCCACAGAGCGCATCTTGTCCAGAGAAATAAGCGGAGTATAAGAAAAAAAGCAGGTGACGAGAGACCATAAGAAAAATAACCAGAGTGGTTTATCAAGTGGAGTTTTCTGGATTTTCGGTTTCAAAAAAAGACGGATAAGCAAAAAGAACATGCCCAAAATCCAAGCAGTTTGCGATGCTGCTATTGAATGGGGCAAAAACAAAACCATCAAAAATAGAAAAGCAAAGATTGTTCTTTCCAATTTCAGGCAATCGTTGTTCGGTTGAATACGCCTATCAATTAAAGCGACTATTTTAGGAGTTGCTTTTTTTGATAGCATTCTTTTTTATATTTTACTATTCCGCTAAAGCATTTATCTCAAATGGTTTCTTGTAGAGTTCTTGATAAATCCAGCCTAAGATTCTGGCTTCTGCGGTGCAAAGGGCTTCGAGCCATGCGCTGGTCAAAAATAAACGTTTTTCATCTTCTGAATTTAGCTTCAAAGCTTCCTCCAAAAATGAAGCACCTCGATTGATTTTGAGTTGATAATTTTCTGCGAAGCTCTCACGAACCATCTTGGCATCACTCAAGATTTGCAGTAGGTAAATAATCCAATTGTGTGACCTCCTCCCACCCCTGAAGGGGTGAGCTTCCTCTTTCATTGAGGAAAACTTACACGGATATAGGGATTGCTCCCCAGGATCCGCGCAGCGGCTTCCCTCTCCGGAGGCTTGAGTTCGGACCGGTCCAGCCCTACGGCCTGATTGGGACTCAAGCCAAGCCCTTTTCTTAGAATGACAAGTGCGGCGTTAATGT
>Ga0197142_1000405_pt1 | contig 39329 bp, 28 predicted proteins | sample GBS60_MetaG_FD_148614 | JGI IMG/M metagenome (GOLD analysis project Ga0197142, IMG submission 148614) | Sediment microbial communities from Great Boiling Springs, Gerlach, Nevada, United States - GBS 60_MetaG | ecosystem: Environmental > Aquatic > Thermal springs > Hot (42-90C) > Sediment...
ATCCAGTGGAGCGGGTATTTGAGGAGGTTCGGCGGTATGTGGAGGGGCGGGTGTATGGGAGCATAGAGGCGAAGAAGAGAGCGGTGGAGGAGGTGCTCAGGCGGTTAGAGTCGGAGGGGCGACTTTCCACGCTGGTGGGGTGGTCATATATCCGAGAAGCTTTCCAAGCTTTACCCCAATGATTAAGACGCTATTTGCCTTAGATTGGTATGAGTCAAAAACTCTCTGAATACAGGTCGGACCCCCGGCACAAATCCAAGGCCTCCGATGATGAATGGCCCCTCTGAAAATAAAGTACACAATCCCAAACGGTATTTTGCCAAAAGACGAATCAGGACTCGTTCATAAAGCTGCGCAAAATAGAAACCCCCTTCCCAAACCCTTCCCCCTCGTGAGGGGTAAGGGCCGAGGTTGGAGGTTAAGATAGTGTATAACTCAGATGGATATAAGTTGAGTTTCCCTACACCAGGAGTATCCTTTCGCCTCTATTGAGGGATCGGGAGATAACGATTCTCTGGATTTCGCTGGTGCCTTCGTAGATTTCGGTGATTTTAGCATCTCGCATCAGGCGCTCTACATGGTACTCCTTCACATAGCCGTACCCGCCATGAATCTGCACCGCTTCGGTAGTAATCGCCATGGCGGTCCGAGAAGCATAGAGTTTAGCCAGAGCAGCGAGAGGACTGTAGTTGAGGTGTTGATCTTTAGCCCAGGCGGCCTTGAAGCAGAGGAGGCGAGCGGCTTCTACCTGGGTGGCCATGTTAGCGAGCTTGAAGGCGATAGCCTGATGCCTGGCAATGGGTACGCCAAAGGCCTGGCGCTGCTGACTGTACTTAAGGGCGAGTTCGTAGGCACCGCTGGCAATGCCCAGGGCCTGCGCCGCTATACCGATCCGCCCGCCATCCAGAGTCTGCATGGCGATTTTGAAGCCCATACCCTCTTCTCCGAGTCGGTTTTCCACCGGCACCCTGACATCATTGAAGATCATCGTGTGAGTATCCGAGCCACGGATGCCCAGTTTGTCTTCTTTTTTGCCGACGATGACGCCGGGCCATTCCCGCTCTACGAGAAAAGCCGAAATCCCCCGGCTGCCTTTACTCCGATCGGTCTGAGCAATAACAAGGTATAAGCCAGCTCGTCCGGCACTGGTGATCCAGTTTTTTGTGCCATTGAGGATGTAATGGTCTCCCTGAAGAACGGCAGAAGTGCGCTGGCTGGTAGCATCGCTGCCCGCTTCAGGCTCAGAAAGGCAAAAAGAACCAATGATCTCTCCCCGAGCCAGGCGGGGAAGGTATTTACGCTTCTGCTCTTCAGTACCAAAAGTTTCTATACCCCAGTTGACAAGGGAATTCTGGACCGATACAATGACGCTGGCGGAAGCATCTACCTTAGAAAGCTCTTCCATAACCAGCACATAGCTAATGGTGTCCAATCCAGAGCCGCCATACTCTGGACTCACCATAAGGCCAAAGAAGCCCATTTCTCCCATGCGCTGGATGATATCGTGCGGAAATGTCTGGGTCTCATCGCGTTCTATGACGCCCGGTAGAAGTTCGTTCTGAGCGAAGTCCCGGGCCGCTTGCCGGATCATTTCGTGCTCCTCTGTGAGTCGAAATATCATACCACAAAGCTAAACAAAAAACTTTCCGGGAGGGCCAATCTAAAGGCGGAGATCCTCTCTAAAAGCCTCTCTGGAGAGCCTTATGACGGGCGGAATAAATCCCGGTTAGTTTTTTAGACCGGTCGTTGCAGGAAATAACCGCGTGGTACCAGGTAGGCATCCATTCGGCTTCGGGAGATGGTGTAGGTGAAGGAGGGGCTATGATGAAGTTTGAGGTAGTAATGGAGGGGGCTGGAGCGGTGGGGATAGATGCTGACCTGAAAGCGCTTTTGGGAGAAGGTGCTCAGGGAGAGTTCGTATAGGGGGAGGAGGCCCGTAAGGGAGTCAGGCGGGGTGATTTCATCGGCGGTGAGTTTTCCGCTATAGTGGAGAAGGTACTCGGTGAGGGAGAGGGAGTCGGGTGTGGCGTCGGGGAGAAGCTGCCAGGAGGCGGTCGGCTGAGGTCTTTCCAGCACCCAGCTTTTGGTGGGGTCCTCATAGTATGTGAGACTTAGACGCTGAAGGTCCGCCGCTGTAACCTGAAAAACCGGGTTTTCCTGCCAGGTACTGAGATCAGGCACGTAATAGGGGGTAAGATACCCTTCAAACCCGGGAAGGAATACCTCATAGGGCTGATCGGCGCCGGGCTTGAGCATGTAAGCGGCGCGCTGGTCCGGCGTCGGCCCCCCTACAAAAAAGGCATCCGTCTCCCCATCGGCATAGTGGATCTTGACTTCAATGCGATGCTCTTTGAGGAAGCGGAAGGTATTGGTCAGGGCCGTTTGGGGGACGGGGCTGCGGGGGGTTTGGGCCGCCAGTACGCGTAAAAGGCGCTGTACAGGGTCTATGAAAGCTTCCAGGCTATCATTGACCCACCAGGTTCCATTTCGACGAATGAGATAGAGACGGCGATAAATAGTGTCGGCGTGTTTTTCCACGAGGTCTATGCGGACGATAGCGGCGGTATCCCGGGCGTGGAACCGTCTGGCTTCGGCTTCCCGGTAAGCCCGATACCTGTCTGCCCAGTACAATCCTCCGATGGCGATAAGGATAACTCCGATGAGAAGCAGGATGCCAGCGCGTGAGGTCATACGAGCGGTTTTTGATAGCGCATGCGGCGCCAAAAGTAGAGGGAAAGCCCCAGAAGCGTCATGAGGAGGACAGGGCCGCCCAGGTTGATAATCTGAATTAGAAGCGTGTGGCGACGCACTAAGTCAGGATTGAGGCGGCGCAGTTCTACCTTTCGGCTGCGTACTTCGGTGAGGGAGATTTCCCCGGCCAGGTAATCTACACAGTTCATGAGAAAGGTGAGGTTGTCTAAGGGCAGGTAGTCGGCCGAGCGTCCCTGCACCTCAGCAGGTAAGGCGATTTCGCCATCTGTTATCCATATTACTTTGCCCTCCACGCCGGAAGCAGGCAAAAAGCGAGCGGTGGGAGGATTTGGGGCATACTGATCAGTGGGGATATCCCGCTCCTGGAATATAGATTGAAAGCGGCCCTCGGTCAGTACCGCTACGGGTCGAAAGCCTTTTCCACGAAACTGGTCTGGATTGGGAGGATTTTTAGCAAAGAGGTTAATATCAATGAGGAGGGTACCTTTTACGGAGCGGCTGAGGGGGGAGCTCAAAGCCAGAATCGTGTGATGGAGGCCCGGGCGTGGGAGGGTATCCACGCTTCCTGCATACCGCAAAAGGACCGCATCAACGCCCCGAGCGGTAGGATGCGGCGCCAAAAGGTATATAATCGGGTAATAGGGCCATTTTTCGGCGCCCCAGAGCGGACCGTTGTAATAGCCCCGAATGACTTCAATAAGCCCACACGATAAATCCTGTACCAGATCATATCCGGGTCGCCATCCCCACCGAAAGAAAAGGTCATCCAGGTTTAGCTCGCGTAGCTGGGTCAAAGTGCTGCCTTCGGAGAGGTTGATGCGCTGCTGGTCCAGAAGCCACAATATTCGGCCTCCGCGAAGGAGATACTGCTCAATCTCGTATTTTTCCCGGTCGGTGAAGGCGCTGTCAGGCCCGGCCACGATAAGGACAGCGATACCATCTCCTTGAAGCTTTTGAGCCAGGGTTTCGGGTAAAAAGGCTTTAGCGGGGGGTAGCGCCTGGCCTTCCCGGACTCGCACATCCAGAAGGCGATAAAACTTACTCAGTTCGGTGCGAAAGAGGGCCAGCTCGGCTTCCGTATACTCCCCATGCCCGTGTAAAAAAGCCACGATAGGCTTTTCGCCATAGGTCGCGATCTGGCGCAGGGCCGCCGCAAACTTGTACTCCACATCCTGTTCGGCTTCTAAAAGGTCTATCTGGCCGTTTGGCGCGACATGGCCCTTGACCAGATCCACCCATATCTCTGCCGTACCGCACTGTACGCTCGCCACAGGATACATGTACTGCCGCCGGGTCTCGGTCTGAGAAACCCGAACGTTGATCGGTATGGGCTGAATGCCTTTTTGTTTGAAAAGCTGAATGACCTGAGGATTTTTGGAGGGATTGACGAAAACATAGTTGAATGGTTTGGAGCTCCGGGCGCGAAGCTCGGCCAGAGTGGTTTCCACCGCCCGGCGAAAACGCTCAATAGGATAGGGAAAGTCTCCCGAAAGGTAGACGGTTACGTAGACGGCCTGAGGTATCTGCTGTAGGAGCTTCTTGGTGCCCTGCGAGAGGGTATAGCGCTTATCAGCTGTCAGGTCCCATCGGAAAAAGTACCGGCTACCCAGCCAGCCTACGGCTATCAAAAGGAAAATAAAGACAGCACTTTGAACGATCCTTTTCATGGGTGGCGTCGGGAAAGGGATTGGTAGGCAAGAAATAAACCGCCGCTCACTACCAGCAGAAGATACAAGAGATCCCGCGAATCCACCACCCCTCGACTCAGGCTGCGGTAATGCTCCATCAGGCTCATTTGAGCGAAAAAGTCCTGAAGGGGCTTGCCAATAGGGAGTTCGGAAACAAACTCAAATCCAATAAGCCACATAAACCCGATAAAAACCCCGAGGAGGAAGGCGACGATGGTATGCGAAGTTAGAGTGGCCATCCACAGGCCGAGGGCGGCCAGCGCCAGGGCCATGCCTGCAAGGCCGATATAGGCGCCCTGAATGGCCCCATGGTCGATCTTCCATTGCGGCTGGGCCAGCCAGCCTATACTGATGTAAAATACCAGGGTGGGCACGAGTGCCAGCACCAGTACCGCTCCTACGGCCAGGTACTTTCCTCCTACGATGGCCCATCGGCTGACGGGAGCCGTGGCTAAAAGCTCGTAGGTACCCGACCGAAACTCCTCTGGAAACGTACGCATGGTCAGCGCCGGCACCAGAAAAAGCAAAAACCACGGAGCTACCGAGAAAAAGTTATCCATTTCAGCGGCGCCGGTTTGAATAACGCTCCCGCTAAATACCCATAAAAACAGTCCTGTGCCCACCAGAAAGATTCCCCATACGAGGTACGCAATGAGGCTATACAGCAGCGTGGAGAGCTCTTTGCGGAAGATAGCCCACACGGCGGCAAAGATAGCGCATCCCGGACGCCTTAACGGAGAGATGAGGGAGGGACTCGTCCACCTGCCGCTATTCAGAAGTACACATCCAGAAGGGTCAGGTACCGACTCCGGTGGAAATACGGGGATGTGCAGCGAAAATTTTATACTTTTGCCCCGTTATGCGAGTAAGCGGAAAAACCAGACTTATCTGGATGGCGGGCCTCTTTCTCTGTGGGGGGGCCCTGCAGGCGCAGCAGAGATTCATCCGCTGTGCTACTATGGAGGTAGACAGTTTCATGCGGGCCCTTTATCCGGACTGGCCCAGGATGGACGATTACGAAGAAACGATGAAGGTTCGGGTCCGGGCCTACAAGGCTGAGATGGCCCGGGCCCGTACCATTGGCGAGGTCTATCGCATCCCCGTCGTGGTTCATGTAATCCATGATGGTGAACCGCTCGGCACCGGTAGGAATATCTCCGATGCCCAGATCCAGAGTCAGATAGAGGTGCTGAACGAAGACTTCCGGCGTAAGGCGGGGACGCCCGGCTGGAATGACCATCCTCGCGGCGCCGATGTCCGGATAGAGTTCGTCCTCGCCAAACGCGACCCCAGCGGCAACCCCACCACCGGCATCGTCCGCTGGAACCGCAATACCCAGGGCTGGAATGCCCCCCCCTATACCGCTGCTTACATGAACGGCACTATCAAACCTGCTACTCAGTGGGATCCCAATCGCTATCTCAACATCTGGGTAGCGGATTTGAGTGGGGGGCTCTTAGGCTATGCGCAGTTTCCGGATCTGAGCGGGCTACTGGGCATGCCCGGGGCCGGGGACCCTGGCGTGGGCGGATGTACCCAAGATGCTAATACCGATGGGGTGGTGATACTGTACTCGGCTTTTGGCTCGGCCTTGAAAGGAAGCTTTTCTGGCATGTCCGCCCCTTATCATCTGGGGCGCACGACGACCCATGAGGTGGGACACTGGCTGGGACTGCGGCACACCTGGGGCGATGGGGACTGCTCGGTAGACGACTTCTGCGATGATACGCCGCTATGTAATGGCCAGCTTTATGGTTGTAACGCGCATCCGGTACCTGCCTGCATAGCCGGCGAGCGCCGCATGATAGAAAACTACATGGACTACTCTAATGACGGATGCATGAATATCTTCACAATTGATCAGGCGGTGCGGATGCGGATCGTCCTGGAGAACTGTCCGCGTCGCCGAAGCCTCATAACCTCTCCCGCCCTGGTGCCGCCCGCCACTACCGATGCGGCTATCATCGATCTGCCCATTCCCCGGGACCTCTGCCCCAATATCTATAACATCAATGCCACCCTTCGCAATAACGGCACTAATACCCTCACAAACGTACCTATCGCTTACCGCATCAATAATGGCCCCTGGCAGAGCTTTACCTGGACGGGTTCACTGGCCGGCGGGGCTACGACCCCTGTCACCCTGAGCGGGCTGGATTTCTCGGTGCCGGGGGATTACACCCTGACAGTGTGCTCTAACCTCACATCCGATCCTGACCGTACAGAAGATACCACTACTACCCGTTTCAGGGTGCATAATGGCTTTTATCCGCTCTTTGAGGACTTTGAGGCGTATGAGGGGCGGGCCTTTCCACCGAGCCTTTGGCGCGTGGGAAATCCCGATAACGACTGTTACACCTGGCGCCCCGGCCATTGTGTGGGATCCAATGGCCAGCGCACCACCGCCATGTTTGTCAATCTGTGGGCTTACAACACTACCGGTCGGCGCGACGAACTCTATACGCCCATCATAGACCTTACCGGTGCCCCTGGCAGTGTGGCTTTGAGCTTCGATGTAGCCTACCGACGCTACGATAATAGCTCCACCGATGAACTGCGAGTGGAAATCTCCACCGATTGTGGTTCTACCTGGAGCGCTACACCGATCTTCTCCAAATCTGGTGCTGCTCTGGCTACAGGTGCTAACACTACAGCCCGCTATATTCCCGGTGCGGCCGGGGACTGGCGCACTGAAACCGTCAGTCTCAATGCTTATACCGGTCAGCGCATCCGCCTCCGGTTTGTAACCGTCAACCAGTATGGCAATAACATCTGGATAGACAACATCCGGATCACCCATCTGCCATTTGTATTTTTCCGGGATACGGGGCAGACGATTCGAGAGGAGCTGACCTGGCCGGCGCTGGCGGGGGATTGTCGGCGCTATCGGGATATTAGCATTCCGGTCTACATTTCGGCGGCGCCCACTTCCAGTGTAACGGTTGCGGTAAGTGTAGCATCCGCCAGCACAGCTTATGCACCCGGAGATGTGCAGGTTCTTACGCCGACCGTAACCTTTCCTGCCGGCAGTGCCACACCGCAAAGCATCACCGTGCGCGTCTTTGATGACGATGGAATAGATTCGCCTTTTGAGCTGGCGGCCCTGAGTTTGAGCATCAGTAGCGGGCCTGCGCTCGTGGATCCCCAGCGCGGTACCTATCGCCTGTGGATAGAAGACAATGACTTTTTCCCGCCGGAGGTGGTGCTTTTCCGGGAAGACTTCGAGGCTGGTGCGATGGGATGGACGCAGGTGACAGTTACTTCGGGTGCTAACCAGTGGGTTCGGGGCACTGCGGCCGGCATGGGCGGAAGCTACGCCTGCTATATCACCAATAATGCCAGCGCGTCCCCGCCGCCCTATCAGTACAATACCGGTTCAACCAGTCGGGTGGCTCTCGTCTCTCCCTCTATCAATACTACTGGCGCCACTGACCTCGTGCTGGCTTTTGATGTACGGGTAGTGGGAGAATACGACCAACCCTCCCTGCAGGACTTTGGACGGCTCTTTTATTCCACCACTTCTAATACAGGTGGTTTTCAGCCGCTGATAGGATGTGCCTGGGGAAATAATACCTGTCTCCTTGCCTCCGAGCAGCCGCGAGCCTATCAGCTATACGGCTATCCGGAAGTGCGCCGGGTGGTGGTCAAACTCCCCGCTGCTGCGGAGGACCAGCCCAACCTCTGGCTCGCCTGGCGTTGGGATAACAATGGCGATAATCAAGGGACTCAGCCGCCCATGGCTGTGGATAATATTGTGCTCTATGGACGCCGTACCCCCGCCATTGAAAATGCCCTCACCACCAAAAGCGTCTACTTCGGCCCGAAGGACTCCGTCTATGTGTATAGTCCCAACGGTCGCCTCATGGTAACCCTGGTCAATCAGGGGACGCACGACTATGGCTGCACTTCCGTTCAGATAGATCGGACAGGCACCGGGGCGCAGGCTTTGCGTCCGGGCCACACTCCCCCCGAGTATGTAACCGATAAAACCTTTCTCATCACGCCCACGACAGGCTCGACCACTAACGAGTATACCATTTATTTGCATTACACCGATGCTGAGAAAAGTGGCTGGGAGACGACCACGGGCAATACCTGGTCGGCCCAGGCGTATGTGGTTAAGACGACGGGATCTATTGCCTCTGAGTTCACTGCGCCTGCACCTACTTACACGATGGATGGCGTTTCTACGGGTACGCTGGCGGGGGGCTTCTGGGCCAGAGGGAAATTCACCGGCTTTTCGGGTTTTGCGGTGGGTTCACCGCCGCCCCTGTACCGACCGCCTGATAAGCCTCAGGTAGAAAACGAAATAGACCCTCGCTTTTATGCGGAGAATCCCTGGTCGGACCGTTTGCGCGTATGGTGTGGTGAGGGGATAGGCGCTCTTCGGCTGTGGAGCCTGGATGGGCGCCTGATATGGCAGACGCAGGAGCACCGGGTCCCTGCGGGCTGGCATGAGGTGAGCCTTCCCGAAGTGCCCACCGGTATTTATCTCTTAGAGTGGCTCAGTGCTGAGGGGCTGACCCTCCAGCGACAGAAGCTTTATCGCATGCCCTGATAATCCAACCTGTCCGTATGATTGGGAGGTCAAAAGAAACTCCCGGAGAGGCAGACAAAGTTTTAGTTTATCTGGCAGGTGAGATTGCGACCTGACGCGCCTGCGCTATCCCCCGGAATCGTAGCAGTTCATGCACGCTGGATGGTTGGCGACACCTGCGGAGACCGTTGCAAAAATGCGCGAAAGTACTACTCTACCTCTTTGTCGTGCTGCTCACGGGCATTCTCGGACGCCTGTATAAGGAGTTTTGCAACAGTCTCCTGCGGTGTCGCCGCCTTGTATGAGGGATGCGGAGGGCCGCCCGAAGGGGCAGGTCACGCCAGAGGCGAGACGGAGGAGGCCCTTGCCTCCGAAGCCAGGCCGACCCTTCATAGGGGCAAGCTTTTATACTAATCTGAGCCAAAAACTCTCTGAATACAGGTCGAATCCCCGGCACGAATTCAAGGCCTCCGATGATGAATGGCCCCTCTGAAAAGAAAGTACACAATCCCAAACGGTATTTTGCCAAAAGACGAATCAGGACTCGTTCATAAAGCTGCGCAAGATAGACCCCCCTTCCCAAACCCCTCCCCCTCACGAAGAGGAAGGGCCGGGGAGGGAGGGTTAAGATAGTGTATAACTCAGATTGGTATAATCAGCGAGTATGGCCCTGTCTTTTAGCGTAATACAACTGGCCGTCTTTTCCCCGCACCAGGCACAGGACCGGGAACTCCCCGGGCATGATAGGAGAGGGCCGGGAGATTTCTCGTCCTGAATAGTCCCAGCAGGCTATAACCTCCTCTTCATTACTGAGAGCAGGGGTATTCAGGTTATTTGCAGGAAGCTGGTGGATAGCCACAATCCCATCCAGGTCAGCCGAGAGGCGATCCGGCGTCTGAAAGCGCGTGGCATCCTCTACCCGCACATATCGGGCCCATTCGAGCTGCACCTCTGCAAGGTCATACGCATCACCGCCTGCCTGCACGGGGTCTTGCCAGTTGATACTACCGGGAGAGCATCCCTCACAGCCCGTCGGCGTGCGCCCTGCCAAACCCTGGCCCGTCAGAGAATCGTATGGAAATGTATACCACACTTCCCCATCCTGTGAGACTCTGACAATCATCCATTCATCGAAAACTTGCCCGTTTCCGTATCGAAAAGCATTCTCGAACACAATAAAATCAGGGCCTGGCTTATCTGCGAGCGGGGGATCAAAAGTGAGTACTATATAGCCGCCCTTCCCCAGAGAAACTATCTGGCAGGGGTCTGCACAGGGAGCAGTAGGGGTGGCGGTGGTGCACACAGGCCCAAGCACATTATGGGGAAAGTACGGAGAGCCCTGTCCGAAAGTCTGGGAAGAACCGAAAGCATACTCTCGCACTGCCACCGGCCAGATAGAGGGAGGGGTTGGCACCAGACAATGCGCGCCGCAGGCACATCCCTGCCCCCACAGAAAGCCTAAACTGAGATAGACTGCAGCCGCCGCTCGCCCCATAAAAGCCGCTCAAAGTACGGCGTTCGAAATATCCCCGATGGATCGTGCCGCTCACACCACTCAAGGAATCTCGGGAGCTCCGGATATACCTGAGCTATGTAAGCTGGCGAGGCTGTGTGCATTTTGCCCCAGTGTGGACGGCCCCCGTGTGCCTGAAATATTTCCTCCACCCCTCTAAAATACGACTCGTACGGCATCCGATGATAAGCATGCACGGCAATGAATATCCTGTCCCCTCCGCAGGCAGGACTGAGCGGAATGCTGTCCCCCTTTACATAGCGGTACTCTATCGGGAAGCTCACCGCAGGCTGATGCCTGCGAATCCAGCGATCTATTTCCCGAAGCACCTCAGGTCCCGCTTCCACCGGAACCCCATACTCCATCTCCCGGAAACGCACCCATCGTGCCGTCGCAAAAACCTTATACGAGCGATCTATCCGAACCTCCGCTCCCATATTCGCCCCCGCAAACCGACACAACGCCGCCGACAGAGAAGGCCGGTACTGAGCCACCTTGTTCAACATCCAGAACGCCCCATTCTCCCACAATCCATCTCTCACCCATCGCTTCAAAAAAGCCGTCTGTCCCGGTACCTCGCTTTTTTGCGTGAGTTTTATACCCACCTTATCGCTGTATGGAAACCAGAAAAACTCCACATGACGATGAGTGTCTGAATAAAGAAGAAAGTTCTCCAGTGCCTCAGCCAGCGGAATAACCCGCTTCTCCAGTCGCAAGTAGTAAGCTTTTTCTACTTTTAGCGTCACTTGCGTGATAATGCCTAAGAGACCCAGAGAAACCTGAAGGCTTCTAAATAAATCAGGGTCTGTATCTGCATAAACATCGTGTATTTGACCCTGACCATCGATGAAGCGGTAATGAACCGCCTGCGTGGCGAGGATGCCGAAGTTCTTTCCTGTTCCGTGGGTTCCCGTGGAGAATGCGCCGGCGATGGACTGCCTGTCAATGTCTCCTTGATTGGCCAGGGCAAAGCCTGCCTTCCAGAGGGTCGGTGTAGCTTGATAGAGCCGGGTGCCTGCCCACAGGGTAGTCTCCTGCCGACCGGGCTGGATCGAGATAAGACCACGGAGCTTATCCAGGCTAACCAGGTAGCCTGAGGTTTCTATGAGGGGCGTCCAGGAATGGCCGGCGCCCATTACCCGTACAGATTGCTTCTCCTCAGAGGCTCGATGCACCAGCGTTACTATATCGGCTTCCCGACGAGGCACTACCAACGCCTTCGGAGAGAAAGCTACCGTGCGTCCCCAGTTTGTTATGCGACTCATATTTCAAAGGTAAGTGAAATTCCTATCTGCCGGAGCACCTCCCAGTAAGCCGGAAAAGACTTGCTCACTACCTCGGCCTGATGGATATAGAGGGGAGCCCGTATTCGGGTGGCTAAAAGGCTCAGAGCCATAGCTATACGATGGTCGACATGCGAATAGAAATGTACAGCCTCCCGAGGAAGGTTCTTAAAGGGGAAAATCCGACACACATCTCCCGCCCATTCCAGGGTAGCACCGATCTTAGAAAGCTCCCTCTGCATGGCCGAAAGGCGATCAGACTCTTTATAAGGGAGAGTACGAATGCCCCTGATAATCCAGGGCTTGGGTGACAGAGTGGCTAATACCGCCAGCGTGGGAAAAGCATCTGGCACCGCCGCGATATCTCCCTCCCAGGCTGCAGGTAAATCCCCCTGTGAAGTAAGCCGCAAGGCGAGCGAGTCAGCTTCTACCCGGAGGGGCCAGCCTCCCTCTACCCAGAAAGTCCGCTCTGGATGCTCACTCGTTAGGGAAAGCGGCAGTTCTAATTGCGCCGAAATTCCCATCGCCCAGCCCCAGAAGTATCCCGCCCCACTCCAGTCCGCTTCGCCCGCATAAGAATCTTTCGGAAGGAATTTCCTGGCGGCCAGCACCCAGTGTCCCGGACCAATCCGCTCCCAGCAATAACCTGCCTTTTGCAAAATCGCACAGGTGAGGCGCTCTACATAACTGAGCGTAGCCGGCCGCCCGGAAGTTTCTATCACTTCGCTGCCCGGCTCAAGGCGCGGCGCCATCAGGAGAAACGCCGACAAAAACTGTCCACTCTGACGGGCATCTACCCGAAAAATACAGGGCCTCCAATCGGGGTCCCCCCTAACTCGTAAGGTGCTTCCCGCGGCCTCGATATGCGCCCCGGCCTCTGATAAAGCCTTTAGGAGCGGTAGGAGCGGGCGCCGGGCCAGACGCCCATCTAAATGCAGCTCCGTCTGCCCGGGCAGAAAAACCAGCCACGGCAAAATAAATCGAAGGGTGGTCCCGCCTGCCCCCACATATAAATGAGAGGGCAGACTCAGATCACCCACCTCAAACTTCCAGGTCAATCCAGCATTTACCACCCTGTAGCCACAGTCCACGGCTATTTGAATGAGTCTCCGGGTATCATCCGCCTCAGATAGCCCCTCTACACTAAAAGAAACACCAGAATGCAAACCTATGAGAATCTGGCGGGCAGAGACACTTTTGCTGTATGGCAGGGGCACATAGCCCCTCAAGGGCTCCCGAACCGGGTCAATACGCACCACCATACCGCCTCTGATACCAGCGCACGGCATCCATCAAGGGCTTTATCTCTACCTCCACTGCCGGAAGGACCTCCCCTATTTCCCTCAGGAGCGGTAAAAAACATTTGCCGGCCTGGACCTTTTTATCCTGAGCCAGGAGCTTCTCCCAGGTACCCCATGCAAACGGCGGAAGCGGCCGAAGGTAGCCCCGACGCTCCAGCCATCCTGTTACGGCCTCCAGCAATGCCCCGGATAAGTATCCCATACGATAACTCAGATAGACTTCCTGGGCCAGCCCTATCGCCACCGCCTCTCCGTGCAAAAAAGGTTTATCGGTATTCATGGAGAGACTCTCCCACAGGTGCCCCAGCGTATGCCCCAGATTGAGCACATACCGAAGTCGTTTCTCTTCTAAGGGGTCTTCCGCCACAATCCGAACCTTCACCTCTGCCGCCTCAGCTATGAGCGCATAGGAGGGTAAATTCTGTACCGACACCTGCTGAACGCTATCCCATAAGGTTCCACCGGCAATCAGGCTGTGCTTGAAAACCTCTATCCATCCACTTCGTAGCTCCGCAGGCGGCAGGCTTTCCAGAAAACCCGGCCATACCCATATAGCCTGCGGCTGGGCATAAACTCCAATCAGATTTTTACCCCGGCGAAAGTTGATCCCGCTTTTTCCCCCGATGGCGGCATCCACCTGACCGATGAGCGTCGTGGGCACACTTACATAACCTACCCCTCTTTTCCAGGTAGCCGCACAGAATCCCCCCAGATCTAATAGAGAACCTCCCCCTACGAGCCCCACAGCCTGCCCGCGATCTACCTGGTACTGATGAAACTTCTTCCACATCCAGCGCGCTTTTGGGAGGGTCTTAAGAGATTCACCCCCCTGCAGAGTGAATAAAGGCGCACCTTTCCGCAGGTTATCAATATGCGACTTCCAGGCTTTATACACCTGCCCGTCACAAAACCATAGGCGAATGGGTTCTACCCATTCGCCGGCGGTTTTGAGAAGGGCCTCGAAGGACTCTAAAAAGACAGGCTCAGTGACCGTGCTGCTCCTTATAGCGGCGAATGGACTCTGTAAGACGAGGTACAATATCAAAAGCGTCGCCAACGATCCCATAGTCCGCCACCTTAAAGAAAGGCGCCTCGGGGTCGTTATTGATGACGACGATGTTTTTCGAGCTCGCCACGCCAGCCAGGTGCTGGATAGCTCCCGATATGCCAATAGCAATGTAAAGATTAGGAGAGATCTGGATGCCTGTTTGGCCCACATGCTCGTGGTGAGGACGCCATCCGACATCGGCTACAGGCTTGGAACAGGCTGTGGAGGCGCCCAGCACTTTTGCCAGCTCTTCCACCATTCCCCAGTTTTCCGGGCCTTTGAGGCCACGTCCAGCAGAGACTACCACCTCGGCTTCCGTAAGCGGCACCCGATCGGTAGCAACCTTCTCCACCTTCAAAGGACGTGCCCGCAGATCCTCAGGAAGCGGCGCGATGGATTTCGTCTCTACCTGTAGAGGCCGACTTGCCTTGGCAGGAACGAATGAATTCGGACGAAGGGTAGCCACTACCACCGGGTGCTCCACATAAACCCATTCTATGGCCTTATTCGAGTAGGCAATGCGACGAGCTTTGTAACCGGTACCTTCCTTTTCGGGAATAGAGTTGATGCCCGATAAAAAAGCCGCATCTGCCCATATACCGAGCATAGGACCTACCGCTCGTCCATTATAAGTCTGTGGCAAAAAGAACATAGTTAGGCCCGCTTCTTTGAGATACTGACTCAAAACTCGGGCATAGGCATTCGGAGTGAAGGCTTTCAGGTCCGCATGGATAAGAAGAATGACTTTATCTGCGCCATAATCCGATAGGGTTTGAAGTATTGTCTCAGAAGGAGGTTCAGAAGCGACGACCACGGCCCATAAAGGGCAGTTTTCCTTATCGGCAAAGGTGCGCCCGGCTGTCAGCGCCTCTAAAACAGGTTTCTTAAAGCGGCCGTCGCTGATCTCGGCCCAGATACCTATCGCATTCATATCAACCCTTTGTTTGCGAGTTCTTTCACGAGTTCGTCCAGGTTATTGGAGTCTATCTTTTTGAAGGGGCCTTTTTCGGGGGGAAGTTCGTGGCGAAGGGTCCGGACTCGGGGCTGATCGCTCGTAGGAGGAATCACATGCAGGGGTTTGGTCTTGGCCTGCATAATGCCGCGCACATTAGGAATACGCCACTCCGCCAGCCCTTTTTGCGCACTGAGAATAAGGGGAAGTGGGGCCTCGATGTACTCCTTACCCCCATCAATCTCCCGGGTAAGAAGAGCTTTTCCATTCTCCAGCTCCACGCTCGTCGCATAAGAGACAAAAGGTAGATCGAGGAGGGCGGCCACCATACCGGGCACCTGCGCTCCATTGTAGTCTATGGACTCCTTCCCAAACATCAGAAGCTGGAAATCCTTTCCTCGCACATACTCAGCAATCTGTTGCGCCACAAAATAAGCATCTACCGGATCCGCATCAATCCGAACAGCCTCATCAAATCCCAGCGCCAGAGCCTTACGCAAAGTGGCATCTACACTATCCGTAGAAGAAACTCCATTTTTCCCCACGCATAAGACGGTCACCGTAGTACCCGGAGTTTTTTCTTTGATCTCTGCCGCCCGCGCCAGCGCAAAATCATCATAGGGATTCACAATGAATGTTACACCTTTTCGGTCCAGAGACTGTCCATTGCTCTCAAACTGAATCCGCGTCGTCGTGTCCGGCACATGACTGATGCAGCACAGGATTTTCATCTCATGCAAAACAACAAAAAACCCCACATACTTATCCTTAAATGCCAGAGCTGCTCCCTTTCGGGAGCAGCTATAGAACGAGAGAGGGATAGGACAGGTAGAGCGACTCCGCGGGTTAGAACCTTATACGCAGACCACCGAGAATGTCAAATTGAGGCTTAGGCTGTGAAATATTGGTGTAGAGATTCGCCTGTCCGAAAAGCTCTACATACTCCAGAGGGAGAATTATGCCGGCTCCCCCATGACCGATAGCCGTCGTTTGGGTGGACTCGGTCACATAGCGAAGCCGCACGCCAAAATCCAGATAGGGAGCTATAAGCGCAGCCCGCCGGCAGGCACCCTTACAGGGCGAGTAGGTCAAAAACTGGCTCAGCGAAATACCTGCCGTCCAGGCATTCTGGTCTTTCCCTGCCTGAACCCCCAGATTCAGATAAGGATTACCCCCCAGAGCTGTACGCAGGGAAACCACCCGAAGGCCTTCCTTAGAGAGGGCACCACCAATGGCCGTTACGCCTTCTTGCGCCTGGGCGAGCCCGAGGCTCAAGCCCACCACGAAAACCGCTTTGATTAGCTCGCTTTTCATAACACTATTCATACGGAATAGGCGGGGGGACGGTTGCAAGCTTGACTCCGACTGCGCCATCTTTCAGGCATTACCGGAAACATGCCGATGAGTATTTGCACTGGTTACGCCATACGCCGGTTCAGGGTTCGTTAGGGGGTGTGCCTCTTTGCGGGACTGATATTACCCTATGTTATTTTGTATCAGGGCTTAGGCATATACTTACTCAAAGTTCTTTTATGAAGCCGGCAAATAAGAAACCCTTCTCGCTTTCTGAGAGGGAAAAGCTGGGGCAGAGGGTAATACTATCGTAGGGAGTGCTAACTTAAGATTGCTTTTGGGCTACAAAAAGCTTTGTAAAGGAGATCCTGGATGGGGTCATCTATACCAGATTAGCACTCCCCTATCGTATCACGAGCGCAAAGGCGCGCTTTGGTATTACACAAAATCGCCTTGTTCAATCCAGAAGCTTCATATATAGACTCCGGATGATTTTAGGGAATCTTTAAGGTAAGACAATACAAGTTCTATTTCTTTTTCCGTGTTGTGCAAACCCAATGAAAATCTAAGAGAACTTTTAGCGATTTCAGTAGATACTCCCATAGCTAATAGCACATGAGAGGGCTCCGGTTTGGCGGAGGTGCAGGCTGAACCGGTGGCGACCGCTACAAATGGCATTCGTGCCAGCAAATCGCTGGCTTTCAGCCCGGGAAAGGCGATATTGGTCGTATTAGGCAATCGTCTGGCGGCTTTTCCATGTATCTGCGCTTCTGGATACAATTCTAAGATCTGGAGTTCCAGCTGGTTTCGCAGGCGCTCGAGCCGTGGCATTTCGGTGGAGAGGTGGCGGGAAACGGCCTCCAATGCCGCAGCCATTCCCACGATAAGGGGCACAGGTAAGGTTCCGCTGCGGAGCCCTTCCTCATGGCCACCACCCCGGATAAGCGGCCGCAAACGGATGCCGCTTCGCCGCCGGATGTATAATGCCCCCACTCCCTTTGGCCCATAAAACTTATGCGCCGATAATACCGCCATATCCACGCCCATCCCTGACAGAGAGAAGGGTATTTTTCCTGCTCCCTGGGTGGTATCACAGAGAAAGAAGGCTCCTTTCTGGTGAGCTATTTCTACGAGCTCGTGCACCGGTTGAAGGACGCCAGTCTCATTATTAGCCAGCATAACTGCCACGAGGAGGGTCGCAGGCCGGAGCATAGCCTGCAGCACTTCAGGTTCCACCAGACCGTCGGGTGTCACGGGCAGGACCTCCACCTCGAAGCCTCTCTCCCTGAGCTCGAAACAGGGTTCTAAAACCGCCTTGTGCTCGGTCGCCGCCACGAGAATATGCCGTCGCTCAGAAGTCTGGTAGGCGGCCGCCAGACCCTGTATAGCCAGGTTTAGGGCTTCTGTAGCTCCGCTCGTAAAAATCAATTCTCGGGGAGATACATTCAGAATCCGGGCTATGGCAGCTCTGGCCTCTGCTACGGCGTCCGCGGCTTCTTTCCCCAGAAGGTGCGGACTTGCAGGATTAGCAAAGCGCTCCGACCAGTAGGGCTCCATAGCTGCCCGCACCTCTGGCAGGAGCGGCGTCGTGGCATTATAGTCCAGATATACGGGCTTCATCATCAATCAAATTTACCATTTTTAGGTTGACATCTGGTGAGGGAGGTAGGTTTTAGCCCCTGACATCTATCGGGTCTGTGGTAGGTGTCTGGGCCTTAGAAGGTCGGTTCAGGGTTCATTTTCGGGCGTGCCCCTCGCTTCGCTCAGGGTCGGGCCGCTCCGGAGACTGTTGCAAAAATGCGCGAAAGTACCACTCTACCTCTTTGTCGTGCTGCTCACGGGCATTCTCGGACGCCTGTATAAGGAGTTTTGCGACAGTCTCCTTCGGAGACCGCTGCAAAAATACGTCAAACCCAACTCTACTTCCTTTGCCATGCCACTCCCGGGCATTCTCGAATGTCTGGGGAGGGAGTTTTGTAACAGTCTCCTTCGGGGTTCGGGGGCGAGAGCCCCTCTGTCTCGCCGCCGGCGAGACCCGCCCTTCGGGCGGACCTCCACATCCCTCATGCAAAACCCATTATCCCAAGCCGCTCTTCGTAGAGAAAAGACATTCCAGACTCAGCCCGCCCTGCCCTCCTCCCTAAACGAACCTTGATCCGGACTTTGGTATTATACCGTTTGGAACTATATACTCTTCTTTCGGGGTAACTGTTTGCTTCATAAGGCTTTGAATTTGGGCCAGAGAGAGACCTGTATTCAGAGAGTTTTTGACTCAGTTTTGTATTATACCAACCTGAGTCAAAAACTTATACCAATCTGAGCCAAAAACTCCTTGAATGCCGACTGAGTGCCTGGATAAAGCTCAGGCCCCCGGAAAACCATTAGCCATGCTACAAAGGGATTGTAGGCCGTTGAGTGGCATTACCAGAACCCCCATCCCAAACCCTTCCCCCTCGTGAGGGGGAAGGGCTGCTATTGGAGGTTAAGGTAGTGTATAACTCAGTTTAGGATTATACGAAAGCCCTGGTCACTTCGTGGTGAGGGACCACTTCCAATACCCAGAAGCGTCCGCATCTCGCCTGAGGATCTGCGGACCGCATGCAAAGCGCCCCACTGCTCATGAAAGCTTTAATGGAAGGCTATGAAGTGGTCGGACTACGGTTCTATCCTATAAATCCCAGGTATAAAAGTGGTAAAAATACATAAATCATCGGTATAACCACGAGAAGTCCCAACCCACACGGCAAAGTCCCCAGTATCATAAGCCCGATTACCGATAGGAAAGCAAGAAGAACCATTCCAAAACTCTGCCCGGTCAGGGAAAAACTCTGTCCTATCGCATCTATAATACCCGCTCTACCCGACAGAATAGCATAAGGCCCGGCCCAACCGAATAGAGCTACGATAATATAGATAATACTTCCTGTAACTATTAGAATATGGTCATTCATCAAAAAATACCCAGTCAGGATCAAGCCCACAGGCACGATAGCTAGAATGAAGTTATAGGCGAAGACTTTGATCAGGGCTCCAAAGTCTTGAAATGCCTCCCCAAAGGAACTATTTCCCTGCCGGGCAACCAGGAAGCCCGCCCGGGTAAGAGCTGGTATCATGATCACCCATGCAAGCAGAGAACCGACGAATGGGATGAGACTCACCAGAAAATAAAATACAGGATAAACATTCCCAGCAGGAGAAGTCAGTTGAGCTTGAAGAGGTCCCGGGCTTTACCCCAGAGCTGAAATAAACTGACAACACTCATAACCTACGTAAAATTTAGGGAGAGAATCCTATCCCACCCGGAGTATGAATCCTTTCAGATATTCACCCTGAGGATGAAAAAGATCTATGGGGTGATCGGGCGGTGCATGCAAAAATTGCAGGATCTGTACCGGCCGATCGGCCTCCATAGCCGCCTGAAATAAAACATCCCGGAAAAGCTGGGGCGTTACATGCCCGCTGCACGAAAAGGTAAAGAGAAGTCCCCCCGAAGGCAAAAGGCGAAGAGCCTGGCGATTGATGTGGCGATAACCGCGCAGCGCCTGCGGAAGCGCCTCCTGATGATGCGTAAAGGCCGGCGGATCCAGAATGATCGCTTCCCATTCCCCGGGAGAAAGGCGATCCAGGGCCGTAAAAGCATCCTCTACCCACAGGGTGTGCGGCACCTGCGCCAGGTTATTTAGGGCGAGGTTTTCGGCGATAAGGGCGGCAGGCTCCTCCATGATTTCCACAGAGAGAAGGCGCGTGGCTCCGGCCGCCGCTGCATGCACCGTAAAGCCCCCCGTGTAGGCAAAAAAATTCGCTACCGACCGGCCCCGCACATATCGCCGAAGAAGATGCCGATTTTCCCGCTGGTCTAAAAAGAAACCTGTTTTCTGACCGGTTTCGATGGAAACTTTGAAGCGGAGGTCATACTCGGTAAGAATCACATAAGGTTTTGGGGTGCCAGCGATCCAGGCAGAGTCTTCTATTTTTTCTCCTCGCAGGTAAATGCCCCTGAGGGGGAGGTGTTTCTGCAGGAATCGGACGAGGGTGGGCTGCAGGCGGCGGGCGCCCGGCGTGCGCAGCTGAAGCACCGCCACATCGTCGTAAATGTCCACGATGATACCAGGGCTATGATCTCCTTCGCTATTGAGGAGGCGGTGGCTATTAGTGGGGAGGTCGAGAGCCTGGCGCAGGTGGAGGGCTTTTTCCCAGTGGCTATGCCAGAAAGCCTCATTGATGTGGAGGTTCGTGTTTTGCCAGGCAAAGACGCGGGCGCGGATGGGGTGGTTGGGGTCCCAGTGACCATAGGCGATGGGATTGCCGTGTTCGTCCGTAATGGAGACGGTATCACCGGGTTCGGCTATAGCCTCCGGCGCGAAAGCCCCCGAAAAAAGCCAGGGATGTCGCTGCTGGCGGAGCTTCTCAGCCTTGCCCGGGCGCAGGCGGACCCGAGGAACCTTAGACATGACTCTCCTGCAGAGCGTTGATAAGTATGCCGTTCTGGTAATAGGGCAGCACGGGGTGCAGGTCTCGATGCAGGGCGTACTTGACATCCTTCTGCATGCCCAGTGCAAGGAGCCGATCAAAGTGCGCCGAGTGCTGGATGTAGTAGCGCTTTCGGCGTTCGGCCTGCTGATACAGGCTCATGGCGATAAGCGTGGCATCATCGGCAATGCGAAACTCTCCTTCTAAGTGGGTAGCCACGGCGCCGGCGAAGAGCGTATCTTCTATGTTGACATGGTCCTTCCAGCCGGCACACACGAGGAGGACGGGCTGAGCCTGCTGACGAAGGAAATCCAGCAGCACGCTCATATTGACGAAGGCGCCGGCGACGACTTCCCGGGCGTTTCGAACGGCCCAGAGGGCGCGAGTGCCGTTGGTGGTGGTGAAAGCAAGCTTTTTTCCCCGGAGGTCGGCCTCCAAGAATTCCAGTGGAGAGTTCCCAAAGTGGAATCCGGGGACTTTCTGGGCGCCGCGCTCGGCGGCTGTGAGGTAGCCCTGCCGGCCATAGCGCCGGCATTCCTGGAGGGAGCGCACGGGTACAATTTCGGAGGCACCGCGAGCCATCGCTACACAAAAGCTGGTCGTCGCCCGCAAAATGTCTATGACCACCGCCACATACTCTCGCACTTCAAACGTGGGGATGAGGGCAGTGGTAAGGCAGACGCGCAGAATGGGGGCGGCTCCCATAAGCTAAGCTCCGGGGCTCAGGCGACGTGAGAGCGAAGTCTCTTTGACAAAGGGGGGGCGGGCAATACAGAGGGGTTGGAGCTGACCGCGGGCCTCCATATAGACCCTTTCGCCGTCGGTCAGGTTGGAAGGGAGGTAGCCGAGGGCAATGCCTTTTTTGAGGGTGGGGCTGAAGGAGCCAGAGGTAATGCGACCGATAGGGTTTCCGTCCGCCTGGAGAAGAGGAAGGCCATTACGGGGGATGGTGCGGGCCTCCTCGGCAATAAGGCCTGTAAGCTTTCGGGCGAGGCCGGCTTCTTTTTGACGCAGGAGGGCTTGCCGGCCGATGAATTCGCCTTTCTGGAGTTTGACGGCCCAGGCAGCGCTGGCCTCTAAGGGGGTGGTGGATTCATCCATGTCGGTGCCGCAGAGCAGATAACCCATTTCTAACCGGAGCGTGTTACGGGCGGCAAGACCAGCCGGACGAATTTCCTCAGGAGCGCCAGCTTCCAAAAGCGCCTGCCAGAGGTCAGGGCCCCTCTCAGCCCGTACGAAAAGCTCATAGGTCCATTCGCCCGTATAGCCCGTAGTAGCTATCAGGACATCCGGAATGCCCGCCACGGTCGTTTTCACACAGGCGTAATAGGGAAGGGTGTCAATAGGGGCATTCGTGAGACGACTCAGCACGCGGATGCTGGAAGGCCCCGATAGCGCTAAGAGCACCGTCTCCTCCGAAATATTTTCGAGCTCAAGGCCGGACGGCGCATGAGCGGAGAGCCACTGCCAGTCTTTATCGGTATTAGCGGCATTCACCACGAGAAGGTAAAAGTCCGGCTCCAGGAGATAGGCGATGAGATCGTCGATAACGCCGCCATCGGGGTTGAGAAGGAAGTTGTACTGGGCTCGGCCGGGAGAGAGGCGAGAAAGATCATTCGTGAGCATTTTTTGCAGGAAGGGGCCGGCCTGGGGCCCTCGAACGAGAAATTCCCCCATGTGAGAGAGGTCAAAGAGGCCGACCTGCGTGCGTACGGCTTCATGTTCGGCGATTTCGCTCTGGTATCGGAGGGGCATCCGCCATCCCCCAAAAGGTAAAAAGGAGGCCCCCATCTCTTCATGAAGGCTTCGAAGTGGCGTTTCTTTGAGCACCTTGCAAAAGTATGCGAAATAGAATGTACCTTTGAGTGTGCATCGAGTAAGTGATGAACCCGGGCATAGTCCTGATTCTGGTATTCGCTTTTTGTTGGGTCTGGAACGAGTTATTTCTTCGCTTTGCATTTCGGTTAGGCGCGCTCAGTCAGGGGATTCCTCACCAGCGGCGCTGGGAGAGTAAGCGCAAGCCGATCATTGGGGGGATTAGTTTTTTTGTGGCTCTTCTGGGGGCAGGGGTCCTTCTCTCGGGCGAAGCGGCTTTACCGCCAGCCTTACTGGCGGGAGCGACCGTGGCCTTTCTGACGGGGCTGGCGGACGATGCTTATGTGATGCTCCCTTATACCAAGCTCTTCGGACAAATAGCCGCAGCTATAGCGACGACAATTTTGGGTGGTCCACAGTTTGAACTGGGATATTCGGGGCTGTCGGTGGGTTTTACGATTTTCTGGTATGTAGCGGTGATGAATGCTTTCAACATGATGGACAACATGGATGGAGTTGCGGGGAGCATTGCACTGCCATTGCTTTTATGGGGTAGCTGGCTTTTAGGTGGAGAAGGAGGAGGGGTGTATATGACATTAGCGGCGGCAGTGGGGGCCTTCCTCCTGCGAAACTGGCACCCCTCCGCCTTTTACATGGGCGATAATGGGAGTCAGCTTCTGGGATTTGTGCTGGGGTACATGGGGCTTTCGGTGGTGGAAAGCAATCCCGGGCCTATTTGGGGAAGTCTGGTGGGCCTGGTAGCTGTTTATAGCCTCCTGGCGGGGGATACTTTCTGGGTGATTGTGAGTCGTCTGGGTCGTGGTCAGAGCCCGCTTGTGGGGGGTACAGACCATCTTTCGCACCTTATAGCTCACAAGGGTGTCTCTCCCAAGGGGGTAGCACTTCTTCTTATACTAACGCAGACGATTCTCAGTGGAGTAGAGGGATATCTGTGGAGATACGGTTCGTTCCAGCAGCAATGGGTAGGGAGTCTGGTTATCATAGTTGTAATGGGTCTCCTCATCGGCTTGATTCACCTGCATGGTTACTTTGCGGTGTGGCGGTATTTCCGGGCCAAAGTCACTCCATAGCGGTTCTCTACTGGCGTTATTTTTTTACGCCCCCCAAGGGATGGGGGGAAACCCGTGGACTGTACTTAGCCACGAGCTGGTACAGGCGGGGACATCGGGTGTGGGTCTTGAGTGGCGGCTCTTACTTTCCCGCAGACCTGAAGAAGCGTCTAAAGGAGCGGCGAGTTTTTCGGACGGCAGAGGGGGTTCCCATCATCTGGTTCCCCACCCCTTACCATCAGAAACAGCCCCTATGGCGACGCTTCTGGAGCTTTGTACGGTTTACGGTTTTCAGTTTTTATATTTTTCGCCGTTTAGGACGACAAAATCTGTATATACTTGGCGTGGTGCCACCGCCTACGACGCTCTGGGGTGCGGCTTTGTGGCGCAAGCTTACCGGTCAGCCCTTCGCTCTGGAGGTAACCGACGCCTGGCCACAGGTGCTGGAAGACTTAGGTTTCGTGAAAACTTTCTTTCGGGGGCTCTTACGAAAGGCATTTGCCTGGGGTTATCGAAAAGCAGACTTTATAGCGGCGTACTCTCCTGGTATCCTGGAGTCCCTTCGTCCGCTTGCGGAAAAAACTCCCATCTTTGTCTCGCATAATGGGGTTCACCCGGTAGCGTTTCGCCGGGTGGCCTCCCCTCCCTACCTACCCTTTCGGCTTGTATATGCAGGGACCTTTGGCCGGATCAATGGTCTGGATTTCTTATTAGAGGTGGCGCAGCATTTACTTCCCTGGCGGGGGATTCACATCTGGTTGATTGGAGATGGCTCAGAACTTGAGCGCATCAAAAAACAGGTAAGAGCCCTTCCGAATGTACAGCTTTTCCCACCGGTACCGGCTGAGGATCTCCCTTACTGGCTCAATCAATGCCACATAGGGGTATGCACCGTACTCCCAGCCGAAAGTCTTTCCAGAAACGCGGCCTCTAAGTTTTATATTTATTTAGCCAGTGGCCTCGTAGTAGGAATCAATTATGCAGGGTGGCAGGCGCAGATTCTGGAGCAATATCAATGTGGCTTTTCCGCGACAGATCCGTATGGTTTTGTGCAAAAAGTATTACAATACTATCAAAAAAGGTTCCTATGGTGGGATTTTCAAGCGAGGGGGAGACTTATTGTAGAAAGATTTTTTGATATTCGCAGTATTGGGGTGGAGTTGTTAGAAAAGCTTTGTACCTTCGCTCAGGATGTGCGGTCTGGTATGGCTCAGGATGAGACGGCCGCTCTCAGGGTATGAGAGTCCGGTCTGGGGTTTACAGAAAGCCACCCTCCTTCTGAGCAAAATGCGCAATCGGGGTCAGGATGGGGCTGGAATAATATGTTACAGAGGAGCCATTGCACCCGGAGAGCCGTATTTTCACCTGCGGCGTCGAGTAGCGCCCACGCCCTCCTGGCGTTTTCTCGTGCAGGAAATCTGGGAGGAGTGGGATACCTGGCAAAAATCTGGAAAACCTCCTGAAGCCTTCCCATTTGCTGGAGTGGGATACTTGGGCCACCTGCGCTATGGTACCTTCGGAGGCTATTCCCTTGAAGAGACGCATCCCGTTCTCCGACTCCATAGCTGGCCTGCCCGTTCCCTTGCGATTGCCGGCAACTTCAATCTCACAAATGCGCCGGCCCTCTTTCAGCGCCTGATAGAACTGGGACAACACCCACTTTACCGCAGCGATACCTATATCATCCTGGAGCGAATGGGTCACTTCCTGGATAGATATGTAGAAGAGGTCTATCAGGAATCAAAGTCCAGGGGACTTTCCAAGCAGGAGGCTACGAATTACATTCGAGATCACTTTCCGATAAGAGATTGGCTGGCCCGTTCGTCCCGGCGATGGGATGGAGGCTATGTGATTGGGGGCTTTCTGGGTATGGGCTGGGGTTTTGTGATGCGGGACCCGGCGGGTATTCGTCCGGCGTACTACTATGCAGATGAGGCAGTGATAGCAGTGGCTTCCGAAGCGGCTGCCCTTCACAATGTCTTCGGTACCAGTCTCCCCGAAGTGCAGGAGCTACCACCCGGTCATGCCCTCATCGCAGCGCCCCACGGGGACTGGAATGTACAGCCCGTAACGGAGCCTGCACCGGCACCTGCCAGATGCACCTTTGAGCGGATTTACTTCTCTCGCGGAAACTCCCCCAACATCTATCAGGAGCGTCAGCACCTGGGTCGTCTCCTGGCCACTGAAGTCTATCAACGGGTTTCACACGCACCATCCCAAGTGGTTTATACCTATGTGCCCAATACCTCGGAGACTGCCTTTCTGGGCTTTGTCCAGGAGATGACGCGCCTTTATGCGCAGGCGGGCCACCCGCTTCCCTTACGGGCCGAAAAGCTCATCTGGAAAGATACTGAAGGCCGGACCTTCATCGCTTCTCCTGACCTTCGCAAAGACCTCTCCACCTCGGCTTATGATATTGCACTTGGTATCGTAAAAGCTGAGGATACGCTTGTCTGCATGGATGATTCTATTGTGCGAGGGGCAACCCTGCGGCAAACCCTCCTCCCCACCTTAGCTCGCCTGCGCCCCGCCCGAATCCTCTTTCTCTCCTCCGCGCCCCAGATCCGCTATCCCGACTTCTACGGCATCGATATGTCCTCTCTGGAGGAGCTTATCGCCTTTCAAGCGGCCATCGCCCTGCTCAAAGAAACGCACCAGACACACCTTATAGACCAGACCTACCACCTCTGTAAAAGCGCTGAGGGAACCGACGCTTTTTCGCAGACCAACTTCGTACGGGCCCTCTATGCGCCTTTCACAGAAGCCCAGATCGCCTCCAGAATCGCTGAACTTATTGCCCCACCCGGCTTCAACATCCCTCTGGAGATTATATTCCAGCCTGTGGAAAACCTCGTTCGGGTATTTAGCAAGCATACGGGAACCTGGTACTTTACGGGCAACTACCCCACACCGGGCGGCTACGAGCAGGTCAATCGGGCATTCCTGCTCTTTTACGAGGCTCGCGCCCATCGCCGCACCTACGAAGCCCTCTCTACATGAACTGGCTCACCGAGACCGATCCTCCTTACCGGGATCTGGAGACCTGGGAGACGGAGGCGATCCTCTATGCCATGAACGACGAAGACCAGAAGGTGGCCGATGCGGTTCGAGCCGCTATTCCCGCCATAGGAACCTTTGTAGAAGCCCTGGTGCAGCGCCGAAAACAGGGGGGGCGGCTCTTTTATGTCGGAAGTGGGACCAGCGGACGCCTGGGGGTTTTAGACGCTGCCGAATGCCAGCCTACCTTCGGCGCCAGCCCCGACGAAGTCATAGCCCTGATCGCAGGAGGACCCAAAGCCCTCGCCGGACCCGTAGAAGCCGCCGAAGACAACGCCGACGCCGCTCAGGCTGAACTGATGGCCTATCAGTTGGGACCCCAAGACACCGTCTTTGCCATTAGTGCCAGTGGCCGAACTCCCTATGCCATCGGCGCTATCAACTATGCCAGGCGCGTCGGTGCCCTTACTGGCGCGTTTTCTGCTAACCCTGATGCCCCCCTCCTGCAAATGGTGGAACACCCTATCCTCGTCGTTACCGGACCGGAGTTCATCACCGGCAGCACCCGCCTCAAAGCCGGCACCGCCACCAAACTGGTCCTCAACCTGATCTCCACAGCGATGTATATTCGGTTAGGACGAGTAAAGGGAACCCGGATGATCGATCTCCAACTGGTGAATGCTAAACTCTGGCAGCGCGCCATCCGGTACCTGTGCGAGTATGCCAGTATCTCCCCATCAGAAGCAGAGGCCCGGCTACGAGCGGCCGGCAGCCTCCGAAAAGCCCTCGAAGCCCTCAAAGAAGAGCACCACTCCAGATGAAATCCCTGGCATTCGAGGCGGGTAGTGATACCAATCCGAGTTGAAAGGTATCTGAATGTACTGTTGATATGGGTGCGCCGCCCGCCTGCGGAGACCGTTGCAAAAATGCGCGAAAGCACTACTCTACCCGTTTGCCATGCCACTCACGGGCATTCTCGAATGTCTAGGGAGGGAGTTTTGCAACAATCTCCTGCGGCGGGCGGCGCACCAGAAAGGTGGTTGCCAGCGCCACTCCCATCCTAATCCCAAGCCAGAACCCCCTGAATCCGGATCGGCCTCCCAGTAGAAAGTCAAAGCCTCCGGACCCAGTAGCCTCCCTGAAAAGGGCGTATATGCCTCTAAACGGTATTAGATGGGTATTACATCTCCACCCCAAACCGCGCAATAAAACTTTTAGCCAGGGAGTAGTAGCCATTCTGATAGCACCGGGCCTTATAGCGAAGGTAAAGGGCCATGTCTTCACTTTGCAGGCGAGAGGCAAGCTCGTGAAGGTCTCCCTCATAATGAATGCCATATCCCGCATAATAGGTGTATTCGGGTTTCCCCCAGACGATGAAGCGCGGTTCTCGGGCCAGCGGCGGCACTAAAATCTTTTTTCCCCAGGTGCTGTCCAATCCCTGATGGCGTCCATACGCATACCATCCATAAGGATTGGGTTTTCCCTTATCTCGCAGAAGGAGGCGTTCGCGCACGGCCAGAAAGTACTGATAGGTCAGGGGGTAAGTTTCTTTCAGGTGGCTTTCGGGAATAAGCTGGTAACGGCCTTCTCGCTGCTCATAGGGAAAAAGGAGCCACCGATCCTGGTCCTCGTCAGGGCTCTTGAGCACGGAGACTTTGACAATAGGTCGCATGAGTTCTGCCTCCAGCCAGAAGCGGCGCCCATCTCGCAGTTGAATTTGCACCAGGTCTCCCTTCCATCTCGGATGCTGAAAGATGTAGAGCTCATCGGCTAAGGTCGTAATACCCACATGGATTTCGGCGATTTCGCTAAGGGGGCGTCCGCGTCGCTCTATCTCTCCTAATCGCTGTATAATAGTCGGCGGTGCTATGGTCCATCCTGAGGGAGAAAGAGCCTTTGCAGGCACTTCTCCCAGCACGCGTATGAGGGGCCTGTCTTCTTGGGAGGATAGCCCCTCCGCTAAAACCACCTTCGTCAGCTGTGGGGATTTCTGTAAAATCGTTATGGCCGTGTAAGTAGTAACGCGCCTAAAGACCTGCTGGTCCCTGAAATCAATAATCTTACGCAGATAGCCGCCTTTAGATAAATAGTTCCGGAAGCTTTCGGCCGTTCTGGTGTAAAAATAAGTATTGGGGGTGATGTACCCTAAAAAGCCGCCTTCCTCTAAAAGGTGAATTCCCGCTTCAAAAAATGCGATATAAAGGTCGGTACTCCCCTTCTGACAGAACTGGTAATGCGACTGCAGGAAGCGCCGACGGGCTTCGCCCAGGTGTTGAATGCGCACATAAGGGGGATTGCCGACGACCCAGTGGAAATGGCCCCGAAACCGGGCTACCCAGAAGGAATCCAGCGCATCAGCCTGATGAAGGTTCCACTTAATATCCCTCAAACCATAGGCGCTGGCCAGGGTGTCGAGCTTATCCTTAGCCCGGCGAAGCGCCGCTGCATCAATATCCACCCCCCAGATCTGGCTCTCAAGAGCCTGCGCCATCATCTCTGCAGACCATCCTTTAGCCTGTGCCGCTTCAAGCAGCAGACGAACCCCCTCCTCCAAAAAAGCTCCCTCACCACAGGCCGGATCCAGAAACCAGCCCCCCCCTAAGACCTCCTCAGCATACCCCACCTCCGCCAGTATCAACCGCACAATCTCAGGAGGCGTATAAACAACGCCATTCACCTTCTGACTATCCACCCTCAAATATAGTGGAAGCATGGAAGAATTTACGCTTTTAGCTCGTATAAGCCCACAACTCGCCTTAGAAAGACTTCTACTGATAACTCTCTTAAATAATCCTGAGCCCGTGAGGAGAAATCCCCGGGAATGCATACGGAAATCTTGTTCTGGTTCGACTCCGGTTCTATTTTCACCAGGGCCAGACCCAAGACATCCGGACGATGTGGATGCTCATCATCCTCATAAAGCAAAAAGTACTTACTCAGGGTCGTTTCTTCTATCTCTTCATAGTGCTTAATATCACCGCTCCTCTTTTTGTACGGAAGCGAAAGAGGAAGGACCAAAAAATGCGCAAAACCTATGCGCTTTCGACGAAGGTTAGCACATTCGCCCAGAAGGTTCTCAAAATAATTATTGGCGTTTTGCTTGAAGTTAGAACCAATGAAGCGAATGCTGATAGCGACGATGGGTTCGCGCATAGGTTCGCCAGAAGATAATCTTGTAAAAATCGCAATATCTACCCGCTTGGGGAAATAGCGGCCCTCCAGCTGCGCCTCGCCTCCGGGGGAATTCAGATCCTGAACGATGTATCTTTGCGTATCCAGACGATTTTTGAGTGCCTCAGCAAACCAGCCATGAAGAGGCTTTAGCTTTTCGGGGCTGCGCGGCCCCTTCTGAGTGTACTTTGAGTAGCTCTTCTCCAGAGCCTCCTCGAAGGTCATATTCAGATATTTGCCAGGGTCCATGCTAAGGCGGCGAGCAGGATGGCGGCGCGCCTCAGGCGCGCAGGATCTATCTTCTCTACATCGTCCGTAGGCTGGTGATAGTCTTCATGCAGGCCTCCAAAATAAAACACCGCCGGCACCCCTTTCTGCGCAAAAGCGTAATGATCACTCCGATAAAAGAGCCGCTCCGGATGATTTTTGTCATCGTATCGGTAGTCAAACTGCCAGCCACAGCACAGGGCATTGACCGCCTCGTGAATCTCTCTCAAACGGGGCGTGGTATAGGCCGGCCCGATCGCATACAGGTAGTTTTCGCCCGGTTTGTGGAGGGTATCCGTACGACCCAGCATATCCACATTGAGCACGGCCACGATAGAATCCACTGGCACCAGGCTATCCCGTACAAACCGAAAGGCTCCAATCAGCCCCTTTTCCTCCGCTCCTGTGTGAAAAAATACGATACTTCGTTTAGGCGGCGGCAAAAGACTCAGTAAACGCGCGGCCTCCAAAAGCACCGCTGTCCCCGACCCATTATCATCGGCCCCATTATATACTTCGCCCCGACTATTCACGCCCAGATGGTCATAGTGGGCTGACAGAATGACATACTCTCTGGGACACACCGCACCCGGCCGATACGCCAGTACATTCCATGCGATGAGGGTATCATAACTCACCGGAGCAGACTCAGGTTTTTTTTCTTTCTTTTTAGGGGTTTTTTTGAGATTTTCGGAACTTTGAGGGGCAGGTTTTACTCGTCGCAGCGGAAAGGCATGCGTGTAGCCGCTTTTCAGGAGAGGGAGGTTGCCCCAGCGCTGGTGATGGGCTATCAGGTAGGTGGCGGCCACCTTTTCATAGGGGGAGCCTGCTTCCCGCCCTTGCACCGCATCACTCGCCAGAAAGCTCAGGTGACTCATTAGCTCCCGCTCAGATACCACCTCGCCTATCCTGTGAAAAGCGGCCGTGTCCAGGGAGAAGCCATTTTCCGCTATCTGATCCAGAAGTAAGGTTTTGCTTTCTTTCTGGGCCTGTAAAACTACCAGAAAAGCGAGAAGCGGCCAGATATTGCGCATATCTTCAGGATTTAGCAGCAGGTAGGTGGGTTGATCTGGGCGATGCGGCGTTCGTGCCGTCCGCCCTCAAACGGCGTGGTGAGAAACACTTCCGCGATAGCTTCGGCTTCCTGGGGAGTCAAGAACCGTCCGGGTAGACACAACACATTGGCATCGTTATGGGCGCGAGCTAAGCAGGCAATCTCCGGATTCCAGGCGAGGGCCGCCCGCACCTGAGGGTATCGGTTGGCCGTCATGCATACGCCATTACCTGTCCCGCATATCAAAATCGCCCGCTCCGCCGGAGGAAACTTCTCCATTAGCCGATGCACCCAATAGGGATAATCCGTAGCCTCCTCGGAGAAAGTACCCACATCCACGACTTCATAGCGTCCCTCTAAATAATGCCTCAAATGGCTTTTCAGGGGAAAGCCCGCGTGGTCACTGACAAGCCACACCCGCATTCTGCCAAAAGTAGAGAAAAATCTGCCATACCCGGCTCCTGGCGCTTTCTTTGTCCGACTTTTCCACATGCGTTGGGAACAGTTTACCGTTCGGGCTCAGGAAGTACTTCAGCATGCGATGGAGCTGGGACAGGCTTCGCATCACAGTACGATTGAAAATGGTCATCTGGTTTTGAGCCTCTTAGAGCGGGACGAAGCGATAACCCCCTATCTCCTGCAGAAGGTTGGCGTGAGTGCCCCCTCCTTAAAGCAGCAGGTGTCGGCCTGGCTTCAGCGGCAGGCTACGCTGCAGGGAGGGACGGGTACACCGGCTATAGGCCCTTCTCTGCAGGAAACGCTGAATAGGGCGCTTCAACATGCCTCTCGCCTTAAGGACCAGTACGTGGGTATTGACCACCTGTGGCTCGCCCTCTCCGAAGCCAAAGACGACATCGGGCACCTGCTGCGGCAGCAGGGCCTGAATAAAGACACCATCGAAAAGGCCATGCAGGCGATTCGGAAAGGCCAGACCCTCTCCGATCCCCAGGCCGAGGAGCGTTTCAATGCCCTTGCGAAATATGCGGTGGACCTTACCGCCATGGCCCGCCAGGGCAAGCTGGACCCCGTCATCGGCCGCGATGAAGAAATCCGCCGAACCCTCCAGATCCTTGCCCGCCGCACTAAAAATAATCCCGTTCTGATTGGCCACCCCGGTGTGGGTAAAACTGCGATTGCAGAGGGTATAGCCCAGCGCATCGCCAGCGGCGATGTGCCGGAAACCCTCAAAAATAAGCGCCTCTTTGCGCTGGACATGGCCGCCCTCCTCGCCGGCGCTATGTATCGCGGCCAGTTTGAAGAGCGCCTCAAAGCCGTCGTCAAAGAAGCCACCCAGTCCGAGGGCGAAATCATTCTCTTCATTGACGAGATTCATAATCTGATCGGCGCGGGCAAGGCCGAAGGCGCCATGGATGCCGGCAATATCCTCAAACCCGCCCTTGCCCGCGGCGAACTGCGCGTTATCGGCGCCACCACCCTCGACGAATACCAGAAGTACATCGAAAAAGACAAGGCCCTCGAACGGCGCTTCCAGCCCGTTTATGTAGACGAACCCACGGTGGAAGAAACCATCTCCATCCTGCGGGGCCTCAAAGAACGCTACGAAATCCATCACGGGATTCGCATTACAGATGAGGCTATCGTCGCCGCGGCCGAACTCTCCCATCGCTATATCTCTGACCGTTTCCTCCCCGATAAAGCCATAGACCTCATAGACGAGGCAGCCGCTCGCCTGCGCCTCGCCCTCGACTCCCTCCCTGAGCCCCTCGACCAGTTAGAGCGGCGCATCCGCCAGCTCGAAATCGAACGCGAAGCCCTCAAAATAGAAAAGAACGAAACCAAAATCGCCGATATTTCCCGGCAGCTAAATGAACTTTACAAAGAACGTGAAGCGCTGCGCGCGCAATGGGAACATGAGAAGCAGCTCATTCAGTCCATCCGGCAGCTGCAGGAGGATTTAGAACAGCTGCGTTTCGCCGCAGAGGAGGCCGAACGCCGCACCGACTGGGGCAAAGCCGCCGAAATCCGCTACGGCCAGATCCCCGCCACCGAAAAACAAATCAACGAACTCAAAGCCCGGCTGGATGAACTTTCTCAGAAGGGGCAGCGGCTCCTGCGAGAGGAGGTAACGGCAGAGGATATTGCCGCTATTGTGAGTCGTTGGACGGGCATTCCGGTATCTCGAATGCTCCAGTCCGAGCGGGAAAAGCTCCTGAATCTGGAGGATATTCTGCATCAGCGGGTGGTGGGTCAGGATGAGGCGGTTCGGGCCGTGGCTAACGCTATTCGTCGCAGTCGGGCGGGCATTCAGGATCCCAATCGGCCAATTGGATCTTTCCTCTTTATCGGGCCTACTGGGGTCGGGAAAACCGAGCTGGCGAAAGCCCTGGCCGAAGCGCTCTTTAACACCGAGCAGGCCATGATCCGGATTGACATGTCCGAGTATCAGGAGAAACACAGTGTGAGCCGGCTTATTGGCGCACCTCCCGGCTATGTGGGCTATGAAGAGGGCGGTCAGCTCACCGAAGCCGTCCGACGCCGACCCTACAGCGTCATCCTCCTGGATGAAATCGAAAAGGCTCACCCCGATGTCTTCAATATCCTCCTGCAGGTGCTGGATGATGGACGGCTCACCGATGGGAAAGGCCGTACCGTCAACTTCAAAAACACCCTTCTCATCATGACCTCAAATATTGGCGCTCATCTTATCATGGAGCGTCTGGCCGACTATCGCGGCGATGATAGGGCTGCCCTTATGCAAAATCTGCGGGATGAAATCATGCTGCTTCTCAAGCAGAGCTTCCGCCCCGAATTCCTCAATCGTATTGATGAAATTGTGCTGTTTGAGCCGCTATCGCCCGAGCTTCTGCACCAGATTGTGACCATCCAGCTGAATCAGGTCAAGAAGCGCCTGGCCGATCAGGAAATAGAACTATCCTGGGAACCGGAAGTGGTGGAGCTGCTGGCCGATCTGGGATATGATGTGCAGTTTGGGGCTCGCCCGCTCAAGCGCGTTATTCAAAACCTCGTGCTCAACCCTATGGCAGAAAAGCTCCTCAGTGGCGAAATCCCGCCCCGCAGCTCGGTGTATCTACGGGCCTTTGACGAACGAATCTACTTCGAAGTGGTTCAGCCCGTCACCCAGACCCCATAAGCAGTCCCTTGTCCCGCCGCCCGGGTAGGGATCAGATCCTGCCCGGGCGGTTTTATTTTATACCCACCCGGTCATAAACTCTGCCTGAGACCGCTAACATATACGCTCTTTTTCGGAGCCGCTATTCGCTCCGGGCCCTTTGAATTGGCGGTGGAAAAGCGAACCGTATTCAGGTAGCTTTTCACTCAGATTGGTATAAGATCTCTTGATTCAGCAATTCACCACCCTCATCAGAGTGGGTCGCTTCTCAAAAGGTCCCCCTTGGCTCGCTGAAGGCTACCGGCCAGTTAGTCCCATTCAAACAGAACATACCTTCGCGCCCCTTCCACGGATTCTATCTCCATGATCAGGGCAGAGGTACTTGAAACGCTGCTCCAAAAATCTACTTTTCCAACTATGCCCCCATTTATTTCAACAGGGCTTCCTTCCGACTCCTCTTTGCGCTTGGGCTGAGGATCCCCACCAGACCAGAGCATCTGTATAGGGTCTGAAACTATGGAGTGACATAGCAAACTTAAGTGTGAAGTGCTTGGTGCCATATCGGTTTTACCTAAAAATATCATGTAGCGCTGGTCGGGAGATACATAGATTCCCTCAAAGCTACCATATATATGTGTGCCTCCACCTACCTGCATACTGACCACTTCTTTATCCCGGTAATACATCAAATAAGTTTGTGATGGGAAGAAGTTAGGGTAATCAGGCGGTGGGGCACTACTATTATAAAAAATCACATATCGCTGTTTGGTATTTGGATTGAGCCAATAGCCGAGGAAATAATGCGTATAATCTGCAGTATCACATAACATAAGTCCGTCTATGGTATAACAGGAAGCTTTCCGTTTCTTATTTGTGCCGGGTGTGGAGATAAGCAGTTCTTTCTTTTCGGGCACAGGTTCTTCCTGAAGTTTTTGCAGGGACCATTGCTTTCCAGCGAGTTTCTTAAACTCGGCCTCTGAGAGAAATCGATAAGTAACGGTGCGAACGGATTTGGACCCCTGAGAGTTGGAGATATCGCTGGCCGTGGTATCCCCGGAGGAGTTAGAACGAGGCTCAGCTTGCTCACCTTTAGAGACTCTTGAAGATTGCTTATCAGCGGCGCATTGCCAGAAAAGAGCTGGCGCCATCACTACCAGCATCAAAGCTTTTAGCGTGTAGACTGTACCTGTCATGCTACAAAAATAAGCCTTTCTGAAAAATCTTTCTTATTAGGGGGTAAAGGTTCGGGGCCCGAGAGGGTAGTAACCACTTGCTTAGGAGTGCATTTTGATGTAACTCCTCGGAGGAGAGAGACTTGGAGTGAGGGTCTTTGCGTGAGGGATGCGGAGGGCCGCTCCGAAGAAGCGGGTCGCCCCTCGCACAGCGAGGCGCGACGGAGCGTTAGCGAACCCCGAAGCCAGCCCGACCCCGAGCGCAGCGAGGGGGCACGCCCAAAAGTGATCTTTGACTCGTTTTATGGTATTACTCTTATCTCCTCTCCTACTTCTGCCCTCAAAGCTTCCACAAGCCCCCTTCCGGGATACCCTGCGTTCGCCCATCCGCTCCCTCGTCCACCAGCCACCCCCATCTTTCGCGCACATCTCATCTAAAAAACCACAGACGCCCATCACCTTCCTCCCTCGCCAACACTACAAAAGCTACCGGGCTATTCTACGCCGACATATTCCCAGTCTCTCTGCCTGCCCTTTTCAAAGCCCGGTTACAACCGACCCATGCATGCGCCTGTGCAGGACACCTATGGTCCCCTCCTGTTCGATTTTCGCATTCGTCCCACCCCAAGTGCAGCTTTTTTAGGTCCGGGACCTGATGACTTATTCAGCGCAGCCTGTACCGAGAACGGAGGGAAGCTTTTGGTTTTGAATTAAGGATTGGTTCCGGATTATATCCAGGGAATACGGGGTTCCAGCGATTTCTTGAAGATCTATTTGCGAGAGGAACCGGCATATAATGGTGATGCGGGGCGTTATAAATGCCACTGGAAGCACTATCTCGCTTAGTTGGGTATCGTCTATATTCCAAGCGAACTGGCGGTGACTGACGATAGACTCGGGGGTCGGAAGCGCGTCTATAAGAGCTACCCTGCTCAGTCTTCAAAGGCCTCCGGTACTGCTGACTCCGGGAGCGTTTCGAAGATTTCTTATCCTCAGAACACTGCCAGAAGAGGGCCGGCACTATGATTGCCAGAACCAGAGCCCTCAAGGTACGACCTGCACCTATCATATTGCAAAAGTAGGCTTCTCTAAAAAACTCTACCACGAACGAATAGCCTTCTGGGACGGGCCCCGCGGCTCAGGCCGAAGCAATCGATCCCGGCACGCAGTATCTATAGGCTCAGCAGGAAGCCACATAACTTTATCAGTTGCGGTACCCTGCCTGAGGGAATGGCCTTATTCTGAAATATCCTGAACGAGGCATGGATGAGAGAAATCCGGAGCCCCTGAAAGAGACCATGCCTCTACTCCAAGAAGCTGTTATCTGCTTATCTGGGGGGCTTTTTAAACCTGAGATTTCATTCGGCTGCCTACTTTTGGAGTTCAAAAACGCTATGACTTCGCATTCCGTATCGGTCTGGCATGCCCGGCCTTTTGAGACGGTGGTGGCAGAGATGAGAGCCTCTCTGGATGGGCTCTCGGAGGCGGAAGTAGAGGCTCGACGCGCCGCTTATGGCTGGAATGTCCTGCCTGAGCCTCCCCGCCCCAGCGCCTGGAAACGCTTTTTCAGACAGTTTGATAATGTCCTCATTTATATCCTGTTAGGGAGTGCGGTGATTGCGGCTCTCCTGGATCACTGGGTGGATGTGGGGGTGATTGTGGGGGTTGTTCTGGTGAATGCACTGATCGGTTACATTCAGGAGGGGAAGGCGGAAGAGGCTTTAGAAGCCGTTCGGCGGCTTCTTTCTCCCCTTGCGCGCGTGTGGCGGGGAGGCCATCTTATACAGGTACCTGCCCGGGAGCTTGTTCCCGGCGATATCGTCGTCATAGAGGCCGGGGATCGGGTCCCGGCAGACCTGCGTCTGCTTCGGGTGAAGGAACTTCGGATCGATGAGTCGGCCCTGACAGGGGAATCGGTCCCCATAACCAAGACGGTCGAGCCTTTACCTGAAGCCTCTTCTCTGAGCGACCGTACCAATATGGCCTGGGCAGGGACTCTGGTAACTTACGGTCAGGGGGTCGGCATTGTCGTCGCCACAGGCTCTTCTACAGAAGTCGGCCGCATTACCAGTCTCCTCACAGAAACCTCCCCTGTAGAGACCCCCCTGCTGCGAAAACTCAATCAATTTGGGCGTTACCTGGTAGTATTCATTCTGGCGATGGTCGGGCTGGTCTTTGTAGCAGGCCTATTTCAGGGCTACACTATGGCAGAGATGTTTATGGTAGCTATTGCTATTGCGGTAGCGGCTATTCCGGAGGGGTTACCGGCTATTATTACGATTACGCTGGCAATTGGGGTTCAGATCATGGCGCGCCGACGGGCCATTGTGCGCCGGCTGCCTGCGATAGAAGCGCTGGGTGCGGTTACCGTTATCTGCTCGGATAAAACCGGCACCTTCACAAAAAACGAAATGACGGTGCGGGCCATAATCACCGCTCAGCGCCGATACGAGGTAACGGGGGCAGGGTATGCGCCCGAAGGACATATTCAGTGTGAGGGCAAACCTGTTTCGCCGGAATCGGACCCGGACCTTTTATGGCTGCTACGAGTGGGGCTGCTGTGTAATGAAGCGCAGTTGCTCCACAAAGACGGCCAGTGGATACTGCGGGGAGACGCTACCGAAGGTGCGCTTTTGCCCTTAGCGCACAAGGCTGGACTGGACCCGCAGGTAATACGCAGGGATTTCCCTCGAATAGACCTGCTTCCCTTCGCCTCAGAAAAACAGTATATGGCGACCTTACATCAGGAGTCCTCGGGCCGCCGGGTGATTTTGCTCAAGGGGGCTCCTGAGCGCGTGTTTGCGCTGAGTGGAGTCGGTGCCTATGAGGAAAAGCTGGAATTCTGGCGCCAGGCCGTACGAAGTCTGGCGGGAAAAGGCATGCGGGTGCTGGCCTTTGCCTTGCGCGAGGTATCCAATCAATACGAAGCGCTTTCGGACGTGGATATAGAAGCGGGAGGTTTTCAGCTACTGGGGGTAGCGGGTATGATAGACCCGCCTCGACCGGAAGCGATTGAAGCGGTAAGAGCCTGTCATGAAGCCAGCATCCAGGTCAAAATGATTACAGGTGACCATCCGGACACCGCGCTCGCTATTGCGCAGCAGCTGGGGCTGAAACAGGTTCATACTGTAGTTACAGGAACTGAGATAGCCCGGACTGCGCCCAACGAGCTTACCACCTTGGTCCGAAATCACGATGTATTTGCTCGAGTCAGTCCTGAACACAAATATCGTCTGGTAGAGGCCTTTCAGCAGGCCCATGAGATCGTGGCCATGACCGGTGATGGCGTGAATGATGCCCCAGCCCTCCAAAAAGCCGATGTGGGCATAGCTATGGGCCAGAGCGGCACCGAAGCCGCTAAAGAAGCCGCAGACATTGTGCTGACCGACGACAACTTCGCCACTATCGCCGCCGCCATTTACCAGGGCCGCACCATCTACGACAACATCCTCAAGGCAATTCTTTTTATCCTGCCCACCAACTTCGCCGAAGCCGCCATCCCTGTGGCCGCCATTGCCTTAAACCTGCCCGACCTCCCCATGCTTCCCGTCCACATCCTGTGGGTCAATATGGTTACCGCCGTTACGCTCGCTATCTCCCTGGCCTTCGAATCCCCCGAAGAAGCCGTCATGAAACGCCCCCCTCGTCCCCCCAATGAACCCATCCTCAGTCCCTTCCTCCTGTGGCGCATCGCATTTGTGGGAACCTTAGTGACCATAGCCTGCCTGTATCTCTTCTTGCAACTCAAAAGCGAGCTTCTCCCCATAGAGACCGCTCGTACAGCTACTACCAACCTGCTGGTTATGGGGGAAGTCTTTTACCTGCTCAATGCCCGTCAACTCACCGCCTTCGCCCTCAACCCAAGATACTTATGGGCTAACCCTTACAGCTGGCT
>Ga0197142_1000407_pt1 | contig 39218 bp, 31 predicted proteins | sample GBS60_MetaG_FD_148614 | JGI IMG/M metagenome (GOLD analysis project Ga0197142, IMG submission 148614) | Sediment microbial communities from Great Boiling Springs, Gerlach, Nevada, United States - GBS 60_MetaG | ecosystem: Environmental > Aquatic > Thermal springs > Hot (42-90C) > Sediment...
TTTGCGGGTATGCTCAAGAATGGCGGGTAAATCAGAAGCAACGTAGTTTTCACCCTCGCCCAGCCCGATCACCACCCCGCCCGCGTTTCCGATGCGAGCTGCAATGAGCTTGTCTGGTTCTCTGGATGAGAAGATGACGATACCGTGCGCTCCTTCAATTTGTTGGAGCGCTTTTTTTACGGCTTCGACCAAAGAGCTTTGAGAAGAGAGATTGCGCTCTACGAGATGAACAATAACTTCAGTGTCTGTCTCAGAGTTAAAAATTGCGCCTTCTGCTTCAAGCTCTTCTCGCAAAGAGCGATAATTTTCGACAATTCCGTTATGGACAACAACCACCTCTCCAGTCATGCCGATATGCGGGTGAGCGTTCCTGGCGTTCGGAGCGCCATGGGTTGCCCACCGCGTATGCCCAATGCCTAGATTGCCGCTGAGGGGATTTTGGCGAACGAGTTCAATCAGATGGCTAATTTTGCCGGCATCGCGGCGGATTTCAATTTTTTGATCGCACAACACAGCAATACCGGCTGAGTCGTAACCGCGATATTCCAGGCGTTGCAACCCATTGAGAATGATGGGCGTTGCATCGCGCGGCCCAATATACCCAACGATTCCACACATAGGGATCCCTCCAAATAAATATTGTGATAGCGTAAAGCACGGGAATAGCCGTGCTTTCCAGTTCTTTCCCACTCTTCCAACTTTTGTGCGGTCAGTTACCTAACCGTTTTGGGTTGGAAGTTCTACTTGGAGGGGAGAGATCGGATGGTGGGACATCCGGAGGGCTTCCGCTGATCTTTCGATTTTCCCGGAAAGATTACCGGTTAGTCTCTCTTTGCAGAGAGAAACCCTCTCCTCGTCAACCGCCCTGTCGTGGCGGCCCTTGCGCTGTCTCTCCCTGTTACAATTTTTCTATAGCACCTCCAGAACGCTTGGATTTCCAAAAATTATATCAGAAGGAATTGTCGAAATAGAAGAGCTCATATCAACCTTCTAAACATACCTTAATGATAGATAAGCCTTTTTCTGCAATAAAAAAAGATTGGGGTTTCGATGGTATAATCCCGCAAAACGAAGATTGGGAGTAGGATACAATCGTACCGAGGATAGCCTTATTGGTCAGAGAAAAATCTACTGTTTTCTTTGACAATTATTTATATCTCACAAATAGGAGAACTGCTTGAAATTCAATCCCCTCAACTGGTTGTTGGGATTTTTTTCCTTAGATATTGGGATCGATTTGGGGACGGCGAATACATTGGTAAATGTTCGCGGTAAGGGTATTGTTATTAATGAACCTTCATGGGTTGCTATCAATAAAAAAACGCGCGAACCGTTAGCCATCGGGGCTGAAGCCAAAGAGATGGTTGGACGTACCCCGGCAAACGTGATTGCCATCCGTCCGTTGCGAGATGGAGTCATTTCGGATTTTGAGATCACCCAGGCGATGCTGGAGTATTTTATCGGTAAAGCCCATGAACAGTCGATTGTGCCGGTGCCGAGACCGAGGGTAGTCATTGGCATTCCGCAAGGGGTGACCGAAGTCGAGAAACGGGCCGTTTACGAAGCCGGTATGTCTGCCGGAGCACGGGAAGTATATTTGATTGAAGAACCTGTGGCTGCGGCTTTAGGGGCTGGTTTGCCTATCTCAGAGATCCGAGGAAGCATGATTCTCGATATTGGTGGAGGAACCTCAGAAGTTGCAATCATTTCGATGGGCGGCATTGTGGTCTCGCGCTCTTTACGCGTCGCCGGCGATGAAATGGATCAGGACATTGTCCAATACGTGCGCAATAAGTACAATCTCTTAATTGGCGAGCGAATGGCTGAACAGGCGAAGATGGCGATTGGCTCTGCCTATCATTTACCTCAGGAGAAAACGATGACCTTGCGCGGTCGTAATCTGGTTACCGGATTACCAGAAGCGGTCGAAGTATCATCGGTTGAAATCCGCGAAGCCATCAGCGGCTCCGTTCAGACCATCATTGATACCATAAAGGATGCAATGGATGAAGCGCCGCCGGAGATCGTTGCCGATTTGATGGAAACCGGGATTTGTATGACCGGTGGAGGCTCTCTGTTGCAGATGTTGGATAAACGGTTAAGCGAAGAATTACGCATTCGTGCTTGGGTTGCCGATGAACCCCTCTCCTGTGTAGCTCGCGGGGCAGGGATCATCCTGGAGGATTTGGATAACCTGAGCCGTTTTCTGGTTGGATTGGAACGAGGGAGTACAAAGCACGAATAGTAAATGAATACCACCTCTCGCAACTTGCAAACGATCGTTTTTGTCTTGATCGCGGTTGGCATGATTGCACTTGCTCTGGGTGGATATCTAACTTCCCTCTCGCGTATCTTTTTGAATCCCTTGATTGAGGTCCAGGCTTGGGTCTATTCCCGTTTTCAGGTTGCTCAGGATCTTTTGAGGGCGCCTCAGGACATAGCCCGTTTGCAACAACGCAACGCTCAACTGGAAGCCCAGGTATCTCAATTACAGGCTCAGATCATCGAATTGCAACAACAACTAACCGAAGCACGGATATTGTCTGCATTGGTCGATTTTGCGCGGGCGAATCCCGAAAATCGCTATCAGGCTGCAGCGGTCATTGGACGGGATCCAAGCCCCTTCTTGCGCTATATCATCATTAATCGCGGCTCGGATGACAATATTCGCCGCGGTATGCCGGTGGTCACCCAACAAGGTTTGGTGGGTAGAATTGAGGCGGTCACCGCAAATGCGGCTAGAGTGCAATTAATCACCGATTCGGCATCTGTGGTTAATGCCAAAATTCAACCCTCTGGAGCACAAGCTGTCTTGAAAGGACAGGCAAGCGGAGATTTATTGCTCGATCTGATCCCACAAGGGGTATCGATTGAAGTGGGGAATTTGGTGCTTACTTCTGGTTTGGGAGGAGGGTATCCCCCCAATATCGTCATCGGACAGATTGCCGGAATCCGCAGCCAACCGCAGGAGCTCTTTCAGTCTGCTACTGTACAGAGCGTAGTGGATTTCAATCAGTTAGAGATTGTCTTGGTGATTGTGAATTTCCGACCGGTGAACATCGAGCCATTGATTCCGGAAGGCAATCAACCTTAGGGAGTAAGGATCCATGGCTATTCTTGTGGCTTTTTTGGTTTTCATTCCTTTTTTGATGATCCAGATCGGGATTCTTTCTAACCTTCCCTTGCTACAGGGTTATCCCGATTTAATTCTCCTCGCCATCTTAGCCTGGTCTTTGAGACCGGAGGTGCGGACTGCCTGGCAGTGGGGTGTAATTGGAGGCTTGTTGATGACATTGGTCTCTGCCATGCCTGTAGGAGTCTATTTGTTGGCATACCTGCTTGTGGTTGCTATCGCCCAATTAATCCGTAGGATGGTCTGGCGGTTACCTTTTCTGACGATGTTGGTGATGACCATTCTCGGGACATTCTTAACCCACAGCTTAAGTCTGATTGTCTTGCAACTCTTAGGCCGCAGTTGGTCGATTAGTTTTGCTTTGGGAACAATTATAATCCCTAGCGTGCTGTACAATCTCATCCTGGCTCTTCCCATCCATGCTGTGATTAGCGAGCTAGCCAAGTGGGTTTATCCTGTGCAGCCAATCTATGAGTCATAACGAGATCCCACAAAAACACCTTTCACCTTGGCGAATAACGATTTTTCTGATGGTCGTCGGGGCGATCTTTTTGATCTATATCTTCCGCCTGTTTTCTTTGCAGATTTTGCAAGTTGCGGATTGGGTAGCGAGAGCGGAGGAAAATCGCGTCGAAGTGCTTAACCTGCCTGCTACCCGTGGAATCATTGTGGATCGCAATGGAATTGTGCTGGCCCGTAATATTCCCTCTTTCAATGTGGTGATTACGGCTGCAAACTTACCGGATGATCCTGGTGAGGTGCAAGAAATCTATCGGCAGCTCTCCGAATTAATTGATCTGCCGGTAAATCTTAATAAAATCACCCCTGAGAACCCGTATGTCCCCTGTTTTTCTGAACATGGGATTGCCCAAATTGCCGAATATGGTTTGTCTTCGACACCCTATCAACCGGTGCGAGTGAAGTGTGATATTCCAGAACAGGTTGCCCGAATAGTTCAGGAAAAAGCCGTTGACTGGCCTGGAGTTTCGATTGAGATAGAACCTATTCGCGACTACCCAACCGGTTCCCTCACTGCTTCCATCATCGGCTTCTTAGGACCTATTCCGGCTAACCAGGAAGAAGAATTTCGGGCAAAGGGGTTGGTCCCCAATCGGGATAAAGTTGGTTATGCGGGCTTGGAACTACAGTTTCAAGACCTCCTGGCGGGGAAAAATGGCTCTTGGAAGGTGGAAGTTGATGTGGCTGGGAAGGTGGTCCGCGGCTTAGAGCCACCAGTAAATCCAATACCCGGTGCCAACTTACGGTTAACCATCGACACCCGTTTACAGCAAGCCATGACTGCCATCTTGATTGGTGAAATTGAGTTCTGGAACCGACGCTTGAACACCATTCGCTCAACCAGCGGGGTCGTGATTGCCATGAACCCGAAAACCGGGGAAATTTTGGGCCTGGTTTCGTATCCAACCTATGAAAATAATCGCATGGCGCGTTTCATTCCAGCCTATTATTACAATCAGTTGATTAACGATCCCGCCAATCCTCTGTTAAATCACGCTGTAGGCGATGTCTTACCGGCTGGATCGGTGTTCAAATTGACGACGGCTGTCGGAGCCTTAAACGAAGGTGTGGTGACCCCCGAGCAAGTACTCTCGACCCCTCCAAAGATCACCATCACCGAGCGTTATTATGCCAATGATCCAGGCCGTGAGCGCGAATTTGTGGACTGGAACAAAGCCGGTTTTGGACAGTTGGATTTCCTGGGAGGCATAGCCAATTCAAGCAATGTCTATTTTTACAAGTTGGGTGGCGGTTATCGGGATGAAGTACCGGTTGGTTTGGGAATTTGTCGCCTGGGAACCTATGCCCGAGCCTTAGGTTATGGAGAATATCCTGGCATTGAACTTCCAGATGAGGAGAAGGGATTAATCCCAGATCCAAAATGGAAACGCATTACCCACGGAGAAGGTTGGTCAACCGGGGATACCTACATTGCCAGTGTAGGCCAGGGATATGTCTTAGCCACTCCATTACAAGTGTTGATGTCTGCCGCAACAATTGCGAATGATGGAAAACTGATGAAACCAACCTTGATCCGGGAGATCACTGATGCAGAAGGGAATGTGCTGCAACCTTTTTCGCCGGTAATGCGCTGGGATATTACTAAAGATCCGGTTATCCAGGAGTTTTATGATACGACCATTCGCGGATGTGAACCCATCGAGGGTCGGACAAAAACTGTTCAGCCATGGGTAATCGACAAAGTTCAAGAAGGGATGCGTCGTGCGGTTACCAATGGTACATTGACGCGCGAATTTCGCAATGTAACCATTGCGGTTGCGGGTAAAACCGGCACTGCAGAATATTGTGATCAATATGCGAACGCAAAGAATTTGTGTATTCCAGGTAACTGGCCATCCCACGCGTGGACGGTAGCTTATGCGCCGTATGAAGACCCGGAGATCGCCGTGGTAGCTTTTGTCTATAATGGCGGGGAAGGAGCTTCGGTTGCCGGTCCAATCGTTCGGCAAGTCATCGAAGCTTATTTCGAGTTGAAACGTATTGATACCGAGCTTAGTTCGCCTTAGGTTCGGGTATAATTTTAAGGATAAATACTGCATTCTTGCAGGATTCTTTGTAGAGATGATGGTTTCCAGCATTTGTTGACCAAAATGGTGCGGGTCAAAGGTATTCGCGAGGGATTGTTGTTTCTTCTCGAGGGAGGGGATTGGGAAGATAATTGCCGCGCTCTACTTAAGATGGTCGGAGAGAGGCAAGAATTTTGGCGCGGGGCAAAGGTCGCACTGGACAGCCGCTCAGTCGTGATCGGTGAAGATGAAATCCTTTCCCTGAAAGACGCACTGAGTCAATATCAGCTAACGCTCTGGGCGGTGTTCAGCGAATCTCCCTCCACACAAATAGCCGCCCAAAAGTTGGGTTTGGCGACTCGCTTTAATCGCCTCGAAAAAGAGGAGATGGAGGCGCTAAGTACGATTGTCCATGATGGAGAAGGCGCAGTCCTGATCAACAAAACCTTGCGCTCCGGTTATCGTGTCGAATACGCCGGGCACGTGATTGTGCTTGGGGATGTAAATCCTGGGGCAGAAATTATCGCTGCAGGCAACATCATTGTCTGGGGTCGGCTGCGTGGGGTAGTTCATGCCGGGGCCGAAGGGGATGTTCAGGCTGTCGTTTGTGCTCTAGATTTGCAACCCACCCAGTTGCGAATTGCCGATCAAATTGCCCTCACGCCTCAACGGAAGGGGAAACCACAGCCGGAAATGGCGCGCTTGCTCGATGGGCAGTTGGTCGCTGAACCTTGGAATGCAAAGGAACGATAGGGATTTTTATGCCAGCAAAAGTGATTACCATAACTTCCGGAAAAGGTGGGGTGGGGAAGACCACCGCTACCGCAAACATTGCCGCAGCTTTGGCTGCCTCCGGCGCCAAAGTGGTCTGCATTGATGCGGATATTGGGTTGCGCAACCTCGATGTGGTCCTGGGATTGGAAAATCGGATTGTTTATGATTTGGTGGATGTGGTGGAGGGCAGATGTCGTTTGCGTCAAGCGATGATCCGAGATAAACGTCTGCCTGAATTGTACTTAATTCCGGCCGCGCAAACTCGCGATAAGAGCGCTGTGTCTCCGAGTGACATGGTGCGCTTATGTGATGAGTTACGCCCTGAGTTTGATTGGGTTTTTATCGACTCACCGGCCGGTATTGAGCGGGGGTTTCGCAACGCAATTGCCCCCGCTGATATCAGCGTTGTGATTACAAACCCGGAGGTTTCTGCTGTTCGAGATGCCGATCGCATTATCGGCTTGCTCGAGGCAGAGGAAAAAGGTCCGGCACAGTTAATCATTAATCGCATTAAGACCGATATGGTTAAGAAGGGTGACATGTTGTCTGCGGAAGATGTGCTGGAACTGTTAGCCGTTGAACTGTTAGGGCTGATACCGGAGGATGAGGGAGTTATTATCAGTACCAATCGGGGAGTGCCGGTGGCGTTGGACGGTAAAAGCCGTGCTGGCCAGGCTTTTCGCAATATTGCCAGCCGTTTAAGTGGAGAGCAAGTTCCTTTTATGGAGTTGGAAGAGCAAAGCGGCTTTTTTAGTCAAATAAGCCGCTTCTTACGCAAAGGAGGCGGATGAGATGGCGCGCATTCTCGACCGCATTCTTAACCGCCAGGAAAATTCAGCCTATCAAGCGAAAGAACGGATGAAGCTGGTTTTGGTGCACGATCGCACGAATCTCAACGAAAAGGTGCTAGAAGACCTCAAAGACGAATTGATTGGAGTCATCTCCCGCCATGTGGAAATTGACGAGAAAGCAGTCCGCATCGAAATATCTCAACAAGGCAGAGAACAACGGCTGATTGCCGATATCCCCTTGCGAGCGACTGGACGAAGAAGGATCGGATAAGGTTTATGATGCGTGGAGTAAATTGGCGCCATTTTGACTTCTGGCTATTAGGAGCTGTGGCGATTTTAACGATTTTTGGAATCACGATGATTCGCTCGGCGATCGCCGGCAACATTGAATTACAGGAACTGAACCTGGTCAGGCGACAACTTATTTTTGCCATTTTGGGCTTTATGGTCATTATTGTTACAGCTTCGATCGATTACCATACCTGGTCAACGCTGAATCAAACCATGTATGTAGGGATGTGGATTCTTTTAGGAGTTCTTTTTGTTACTGGAGCGGTCTTTTTCGGTTCGGCGCGTTGGTTTGATACCGGCGTCATCTTAATTCAACCTTCAGAGCTGGCGAAGATTGTGATGATTCTGGTTCTGGCGGATTTCTTCTCGAAGAACCAAAACCGCATCCATGACTTGCGGGTGGTTCTCCAAAGCATGATCCTTACGGTAGGAATTGTGATCTGGATTTTGTTGCAACCCAACTTGAGCACTTCGATTGTGATCTTCGTGATCTGGTTTGCGTTGCTCTTTGCCAGTGGGTTGACCCCCAAACATCTCTTTTTGTTCCTTGGGTTGGGTATTTTAGCGCCGATCGTGAGTTTTCCTTTTCTGGTGGATTATCAACGAGATCGAATTATCAATTTTCTTTTCCCGGATCTCGAAGCACGTCATGGCGATATTTATAATATTCAACAAGCCCTGATCAGCATCGGTTCTGGAGGTTTGCTGGGCAAAGGTTACGGCTACGGCACACAGGTGCAGTTGCGCTTCCTAAAGGTGCGCCATTCTGATTTTATCTTTTCGGCAATTGCCGAGGAATTCGGATTCGTTGGCACCGTGCTTGTCCTCTTATTGTTGCTTTTTATCATCTATCGTTGTATTCGTGTGGCGCAACGCGCCCAGGACTCTTTTGGAGGCCTGATTGCTTATGGGGTAGCTACCTTGATCGCCTTTCAAGCCATTGTCAATATTGGCGTTAACCTGAATCTCTTACCGGCAACCGGATTAACGCTTCCTTTTGTGAGTTATGGTGGAAGCTCCCTGTTATCGATCTTGTTGGGCATCGGGCTTGTTGAGAGTGTTGCCCTGCGGCAAAAAGCACTGGAATTTTCGGCGATCTAACCTTTGACTTCTGGAGCATTTATGACAGAGAAACTCCCCCCTGTTCGGGTGCGATTTGCACCCTCGCCTACCGGACGAACCCATCTCGGCAGCGGTCGGACGGCCCTGTATAATTACTTATTAGCCCGCCAGACCGGCGGGCAATTTCTCTTACGCATTGAAGATACCGATCAAAAACGCTATGTGCCCGAAGCAGAACAAGAGTTGATTGAAAGCCTGCGTTGGCTTGGCTTGGAGTGGGATGAAGGGCCGGATGTGGGTGGTCCTTATAGCCCCTACCGCCAATCGGAGCGCAAAGAAATCTACCTGGAATACGCCAGGCAATTGATTGAAAAGGATAAGGCCTATTATTGCTTTTGCTCCCCGGAACGACTTGCCCATCTGCGCGAGCAACAGATGCAGGCGAAGCAGCCAACAATGTATGACGGACTCTGTCGCCAACTGACTCTTGAAGATGCCTTGCGGAGGGTAAAACAGGGTGAGCCGCATGTCATTCGATTCAAGACGCCCAAAGAAGGTTCGATCACGGTCAGGGATTATCTCAGGGGAGACATTACTGTTGAAAACCGCACGATTGACGATTACATTCTGGTTAAATCGGATGGTTGGGCGCTCTATCATCTCGCCGCCATGGTGGATGATCACCTGATGCGCATTACGCATGTCCTGCGCAGTTCAGAGTGGCTTTCGACTTTTCCACTTCATGGTCACATTATTCGCGCCTTTGGTTGGCAGGAGCCGGTGTTCGTCCATCTTTCAGTTTTTCTCAAACCCAGCGGAAAAGGGAAGATGAGCAAGCGCGAGTCTGCTCAACTGATGCAGGATGGTTATTCAATCTTTATCAAAGATCTGGAGCAGTTAGGTTATTTGCCTGAGGCAGTTGTGAATTGGATTGCTTTGATGGGCTGGAGTTACGATGACAAGACGGAGTTTTTTACCATGCAGGATTTGATTGACAAGTTCAGCTTAGATCACCTGAACCCTTCTCCGGCAGCGATTAATTTCACCAAGTTTGATTACTTCAACGGTTTGCATATTCGCCATCTAACGGTCGATGAGCTTGCCAGACGGGTAAAGCCTTTTTTGTTGAAAGCTGGCCTGCGGGTGGATGATACCAAATTGATTCAGATAGCACCGATCATTCAAGAGCGTTTGGTAACATTGGATGATGCGGTTGAAATGGCGGGCTTCTTCTTCCGCGAACAATTGGAATACGACTCAACGCTCTTGATCGGTAAAAACCTGAGCGCAACCGAATCGCTGAAAGCCTTGCAAGAAAGCTACGACCTCTTGTGCACTCTGACATTTGATGAAAAGGAGGCTCTGGAAACAGCTTTGCGAAGCCTGGCAGAGCAGAAAGGCTTAAAAGCCGGACAACTTTTTGGCATCCTGCGGATCGCTGTCACCGGTCAAAGTGTCAGCCCGCCGCTGATCGAAAGTATGCTGATTTTGGGAAAAGACCAGGTGAATCGGCGCATTCAAGAGGCTTTGAAACGGTTGGAAGGACTTATTCAAAGCGGTGTTTCATAGACGAATAGACGAAAAGCTGATTGCGTGGTAAAATGAGACTATAAAGATTGGGGGTTCGTCTAGCGGTAGGACAGCGGACTCTGGATCCGTATGCCGAGGTTCGAATCCTCGACCCCCAGTCTCGAAGAGGAGTGTTTTATTTCACTCCTCTTCTTTTGTAATTCATTCAGAGGCGGGGTCAGAGACGATCTTGACGTCCTGAATATATAGAATTTGCTTGTTGAAAAGATTGGGGAAACGGCCTTCGTCTATACCACGGTTAGGCTCGCAGTAGAACTTGACTCGAATGCTCTCGCCCCGGTAAGATGATAGATCAAGGCTCACTTTATACCAATCCCGGCTGCCACCAATGACGTTAATCCGCTCCCACTGCGCAGAGCCTTCTTTTTGAACTTCAACGTAGCAAAAATTTAATTGTCGCCGCGTGGTATGTTTGGTCCAAAAGGTTAAAACCGGCTGTTTCCACCCTTGCTCAATGGGGATGAAGGCCTGGCTCATCAGCCAGGAATTGACATGGTAATCTGGATTAGCGTAGCAGCCAGGTTTGCCACCGTAGCAGGAATAAGGCGAAAGGATCAAGCTAAATCGGTGAAAGTACCATTTATTGATTTCTACTTCTTGACTTGGAGCAGCAAGGGCAGGGTTGCTTGTAGAGAGCACTGGCAAGATAAGAAAGAAGAAAAAAAGACCCAAAACGATAAGGCGGGGGTATGGCTTGATGATTTTGTTCATTAATGTCATCTCCATAAATTGCAGAAGGAAGTCAGGCTTCTTTTAGAGAAGCCTCGATTTTAGCCCAAGTGTCCTTGAGCGTGACGGTGCGGTTTAGCACAATGTGTCCGGGATGGGAATCTTTACTATCCAGACAAAAGTATCCTTCCCGTTCTAATTGAAATCGATCGCCGGGCTTCGCTTCGCCCAGGCTTGGTTCAACTTTGCAATGGGTGAGTATCTTGAGCGAATCCGGGTTTAGGTATTTGAGAAAATCGCCTTGCTCGTCTTCGCCCAAAGGGTTGGGAACCGTGAAGAGACGATCGTAAAGGCGCGCCTCTGCGTCTAAGGCATGGCGAGCAGATACCCAGTGAATAGTGGCTTTCACTTTACGACCATCTGGGGCGAAGCCGCCACGGGTGTTCGGGTCGTAAGTGCAACGTAACTCCACAACTTCACCTTTTTCGTTTTTTACCACCTCTTCGCATTTGATGAAGTACCCATATCGCAAGCGCACTTCTCGCCCTGGCGCCAGGCGATAGTATTTTGGAGGGGGGTCTTCGCGGAAATCATCGCGGTCAATGTACAGTTCGCGGCAGAAAGGTACCAGGCGAGTGCCCATGCTTTCATCTTCTGGATTGTTCAAACATTCCATGGTTTCAACTTGATCTTCCGGGTAATTAATTAAGGTGACTTTGAGTGGGTCAAGGACACCCATCACCCGCGGAGCTGTTTTGTTGAGCACCTCCCGGATGCAAAATTCTAAAAGGGCAATATCGACCACGCTATCATTCTTGGCGACCCCAATTCTTTCGCAAAAGTTGCGGATTGCTTCGGGAGGGACGCCGCGACGCCTTAAGCCGGAAAGAGTTGGCATGCGCGGGTCATCCCAGCCGGATACATGCCCTTCTTTCACAAGTTGTAAGAGTTTGCGCTTGCTCATCACTGTATAAGACAGGTTGAGGCGGGCAAATTCGATTTGTTGCGGATGATAGATGCCTAGCTCATCCAAAAACCAGTCATAAAGCGGGCGGTGGTCTTCAAACTCTAGCGTACAAATGGAGTGGGTAATTCCTTCAATAGAGTCGGAGATGCAATGCGCATAATCATACATCGGGTAAATGCACCATTTGTCGCCTACGTGCGGATGGGTGGCGTATTTAATTCGGTACATCACCGGATCGCGCATATTGAGGTTTGGAGATTTCATGTCGATTTTTGCCCGCAGGGTGCGCGACCCTTCGGGAAATTCACCGGCGCGCATGCGTTGAAACAGGTCAAGGTTTTCCTCCACTGAGCGGTTTCGATAGGGGCTTTCCACGCCTGGTTCGGTCAGCGTGCCCCGTTGTTGCCGTAACTCTTCTGGGGAGAGGTCATCCACATAAGCCTTGCCCTTTTTGATGAGCTGAATGGCGTATTCGTAGAGTTGATCAAAGTAATCTGAGGCATGGAATAGCCGATCGCCCCAGTCATAGCCCAGCCAGCGCACGTCCTCTTTAATCGCTTCAATGTATTCAATATCTTCTTTTTCCGGGTTGGTATCATCGAAGCGCAGGTTGCATAGTCCGTTGAACTCTTCTGCAATGCCAAAGTTGAGCACGATCGACTTAGCATGGCCGATATGCAAATAGCCATTGGGTTCGGGAGGAAAGCGAGTATGAACCCGCCCGCCAAAACGGTTGGTTTCAATATCTTTGCGGATCATTTCCCGAATAAAATCGCTGCCGACAGATTTCTCCATCTCAGGCATGGTTAACCTCTCCACGGTATTGTCTTCCAGGTCATTATAAAATAGTAGGATTGATTTATCAATATTGAATGACATTTATCCATTGGCAAAATTTTCTTTTTTAGGCATAATTTTTCATAGTTTCGGGGTTGGATAGGTGGTCGATTGAGCGGTATGGTGACTCGAATAGTTTCATCATGATGGAAAATATGAAAAACCCATAAGGAGAGTGAAATGACAGCACAAATTATCGATGGAAAATTGATTGCTCAGAAAGTCAGGGAGGAAGTCGCAGCCGAGGTTAAGAAGATGGTGGAGGCTGGCAAGCCACGGCCTGGTTTGGCAACCGTATTAGTTGGCGACCGGGTTGACTCGGCAACGTATGTTCGGTCAAAACAGAAAGCCTGTGCGGAGCTGGGGATTGAGTCTTATGGACATCACCTTCCTGCAGATGCATCCCAACAAGAGGTTGAGGATTTGGTCAAACGTCTTAGCGATGATCCCAAGGTCAACGGTATCCTGGTGCAATTGCCGTTGCCTTCTCACCTCAATGAGGAGCGCGTCTTGCAAACGATTGCGCTTGAGAAGGATGTGGATGGATTTCACCCCATCAACATCGGGCGTTTAGCCCAAAAAGGGCGTGAACCATTGTTCGTCCCCTGTACCCCTTATGGTTGTATTTATTTATTAGAGCAGGCTGGAGTACAAATCGAAGGGGCGAATGCAGTAGTTTTAGGCCGCTCGAATATAGTTGGAATGCCGGCAGCTTTGTTGCTGATCGGCAAGAATGCGACCACAACCGTGTGTCACTCACGGACAAGGGATCTTCCCGATGTCGTTCGACAGGCAGACATTTTGATTGCGGCCATCGGAAAAGCTGAAATGGTGCGCGGGAGTTGGATTAAGCCAGGTGCAGCGGTAATCGATGTCGGGATCAACAGCAAAGAAGATCCAACCTCGCCAAAGGGCTATCGTTTGGTTGGCGATGTGAACTATGAAGAAGCAAAAGAAGTTGCCGGTTGGATCACCCCGGTTCCAGGCGGAGTTGGTCCAATGACCATTGCTATGCTGATGAAGAATACCTTGCGAGCTGCTCAAATCCAGAACCCTTAGCTCTTCTAGCTGAACTATTATAGGCTGAACTATTATAGAATGCATTTCGACACCGCCAGAAGTCAACCGGCGGTGTTTTTTTTTACTTCCAAGGCATCAACCTACCATCACAAGTAGTGTTTATAATCTGCTGAGAAAACCGTCCACGAATTGACCACGAATAAACGAATGACTGCGCTATTCGTGCATTCGTGAAATATTCGTGGACGGTCTGCCCTGCCAAATAGAGCCTTTGGTAGGCAGTTACCTTCCAAAACAGAATGAGAAAAAATTAATATGTCAGACAATTGACGCGTTTGGGATGTTATGCTATAATCTAATTGTCAGACAAATAGGGATCGAGGAGTTATGACTACTTTACTCGTTCGCAATTGTACACTACTGGTGACGATGGATGAAAGACGGCGCGAAATTAAGAATGGCGCCATCTATATCCGAGATGGATTTATCGAACAGGTTGGGGAAAGCCAGCAACTGCCCAATACCGCCGATGAAGTTTTAGACCTTAGCGATCATCTCGTCCTCCCAGGGCTGGTGAACACCCATCACCATTTTTATCAAACCCTGACCCGCGTGGTGCCAGAAGCCCAGAACGCCAACTTGTTTCACTGGCTAAAAACGTTATATCCGATTTGGGCAAGAATGACCCCAGCAGATGTGCACATCTCAACCCAAACTGCCCTGGGTGAGCTGGCGCTTTCAGGCTGTACGACGGCCTCAGATCATCTTTACCTTTTTCCCAATGGTTCACGATTAGACGATGAGATCGAAGCCGCAGCCGAGATAGGGTTGCGGCTGCACGCTTCGCGTGGGTCAATGAGCCTGGGCGAGAGTAAGGGGGGGCTGCCGCCGGATAGCGTGGTGGAGGATGAAGCGGCAATTTTACGCGATTCTCAGCGGTTGATTGAGCAATACCACGACCCTAAACCAGGGTCAATGGTGCAAATTGTCCTGGCGCCATGTTCACCTTTTAGTGTGACCGGTGACCTACTGCGAGAATCAGCAGCCTTAGCGCGCCAATATGGGGTGCATCTCCATACCCATCTGGCGGAGACTCAAGATGAAGAGCAGTTTTGCTTACAGAAATTCGGCTATCGACCGGTTGAATATATGGAGAAAGTTGATTGGCTGGGCGAGGATGTCTGGTTTGCCCATTCGGTGTATGTCAACGATGCCGAAATCGAAACCTACCGCAATAGCGGCAGTGGGGTTGCTCACTGCCCGACTTCGAATATGCGCCTTGCCTCGGGTATAGCTCCCATTTTAAAGATGCTTTCCAGAGGAGTTAAAGTCGGATTGGGAGTCGATGGTTCGGCAAGCAATGATGGCTCGAACCTGCTGGAAGAAGCCCGGCAGGCAATGCTCGTGGCTCGCTTGAAGGCTGGTCTGGAAGGCGCTTCCTTATCGGCCGCCGATGCTCCGCCGCTGATGACTGCTCGCCAGGCGTTAGAGATCGCTACCCGAGGTGGAGCAGCCGTATTAGGGCGCAAGGATATTGGCTCCTTGGAAGTCGGGAAGTGCGCAGACTTTTTTGCCATCAATCTGAACCGATTGGATTACGCAGGCGCCTTGCACGACCCTGTTGCAGCAGTGCTCTTCTGCGCTCCAGTTCGGGTTGACTATACCGTGGTGGGCGGACGTTTTGTGGTAAAGCATGGACGATTGGTCAACCTGGATGAGGTTGATTTAGTGCGGCGTCAAAATGAAGCCGCTAGACGTCTGCTCAATGGTTGAGCTTTGATGAGGTTGCCATGACCGACGCGACTCAGGGTTTGCAGGAACGATTGGCATTGTTGATTGCCAGCACGCCGCCCGGCGAGCGTTTGCCGGCCGAACCGGATCTGGCACGAGAGCTGGGGGTTTCGCGGGCAAGCTTACGTGAGGCAATGCGCACCTTTGAAACGCAAGGGATTATTCATCGCCGGCCGCGAGCGGGAACCTACGTCATGCAACCCCCGGCTGTTATTGAGAGTGGCTTGGAAGTCCTGGAAAGCATTGATACGCTGGCATCTCGAATCGGGTTACCCGTTGCAATGGGAGATGTGTTGATCCAGAAACGTCAGGCGACAGCAGAAGAAGTTGCTGCTTTGGGAATCAATGAGGAAAGTCGGGTCATTGATATTCGCCGCTCGATTCTGACCAAGAATAAAGCAGTTGCCTACCTGATCGATATTTTGCCTGAAGGGCTGGTGGGGGATGAAGAAATGCGTGAGTTTCAAGGATCGGTATTGGATTTGCTCCTGAAGCGCGGCTCCCCAGCACTACAGTCTTCGCGGTGTGAGATCAATGTCGTTCAGGCGAATCGCGATCTGGCAAAGATTTTTGGCATTCAACGCGGTGATGGGTTATTGATGTTCCGAGCCTGGTTGTATACCGTAAGCGGTCAAGTAATTGACTATTCATTCAGTTATTTCTTGCCTGGCTACTTTCGCTTTCATGTCGTGCGAAGGGTCGGGCAAGTTTTTAACCCCAATCTTAATTCAATCTTCAAGTAAGGAGAGTGTACCATGCGTAGTTTTATGGGTCGCGACATCCTGTCGCTCAAAGACTTTGAACGAAACGAATTTTTCCACATCTTTGAAGTCGCTGCGAAAATGGAACCGATTGCCCGCAGTCGGCGTAACTCGGACATGCTCAAGGAGAAAACTCTGGTCGCAGCTTTCTACCAACCTTCCACCCGCACGCGTCTGGCGCATGAAGCCGCCATGCATCGCCTGGGTGGCCATGTGGTCGGCTTTGCGGATCCCAAGATGACCCGCGCCGGCGACTTCTATCAAGAATCGATCAAAGACACCGTCAAGATGCTGGAATTCTATGGCGACGTGATCGTGATGCGCCATTTCCAGCAAGGCGCTCCGCACGAAGCCGCCAAGTGGGCTTCGATCCCGGTGATCAACGGTGGTGATGGGTGGGGCGAACATCCAACCCAGATTCTCACCGACTTGTACACTGTTTTGCGCGAAAAAGGGCGCATTGACGGATTGCGCTGGTTGGCTGTGGGCGATATGCGCATGCGCACGATGCACTCTTTAGCCTATGCGCTCACCCAGTTCGACTGCCCAATTACCTTTGTTGCGCCTCCCGAAATGAGCCTGACCGAAGAGTTTAAAGCCGAACTGCGTCAATACAGCCTGGACTTCAAAGAAGCTGAGCATGTGGAGCAGGCAATTGGCACAGCAGATGTGATTCTGGTTGAACCGGTAGTGCAACCGGACTATACTAAATCCCGCGACGAACGCACGGGTGAGGTTAGCCTGACGCCAGCCAACTACAAGATCACCCGCCAACTGCTGGAGACCAAAGCTAAACCGGATGCAATTCTGCTACACTCGTTGCCACGCATGGACGAAATTCCGACCGATGTGGACATCACTCGCTGGTCTCGCTACTGGCAAGAAGCCTTCAACGGCGTGGTCATGCGCATGGCGTTGTTGGCGTTGGTTTTAGGCGCGATGGAGTAAAAATATCGGCAAACACCCGTTTGGCGAAGGACTGTCTCGTTCTCGCTTGCGACCAACGTTTTGAACCATTTCTAAACGTTCTGTCAGATGCAAGATTGACCAGGATAGTGCTGGAAAAACGATGAGACACTGTGACCACTTGCATACACAAAAAACATCTCAACCAGCATTCATTTTCCAGGCGCAACGTTCCCTTGCATCTGACAGAATTGATCAATCTGAAATGTAAAGTTATAGGAATTATCTAATAAAAATTTGTATAACACGGAGGTTGAACATGCAAACGCATTTTTACGGCAGAGACTTAATCGGTGATCTGGATTTTAGCAAAGAAGAAGTCGAAACCGTTCTGGATGTCGCTTTTGACTTAAAGCGCAAGCGGGCTTTGGGAGAGCCGCATGCCTATTTGCGCGATAAAGTCCTGGCAATGCTTTTCTTCTTCTCCAGCACGCGCACGCGGGGCTCGTTTGAAGCGGGCATGGCGCAGCTTGGCGGTCACGCCGCATTTATTGAAAGCAAGACGACTCAAATTGCCCATGGGGATACTCCCAAAGAAATCGGCGAGATCTTCGGTCGCTATTTCGATGGGATTGCCATCCGCCATGTGGATTGGGGAGTTGGCAATAAATACTTGAATGAGGTCGCCAAGTATTCGCGCGTGCCGGTGTTGAATATGCAGTGCGATATTTACCATCCCTTCCAAATCCTAGCTGACTTGATGACCATTATTGAGAAGAAGGGTCGCGATTTGCGCCGCAAGAAAATGGTGGTATCCTGGGCTTATGCTGCCTCTTACCAGAAACCCATGTCAGTTCCGCAGTCGTTAGTGGTTCAGATGCCGCGCTTTGGCCTGGATGTCGTCCTTGCCCATCCACCCGAATTTCGGCTGATGCCCGAGATCATGGATATGGCGCAGGAACAAGCCCGTAAGTATGGGACCGGGTTTGAGGTGATTAGCGATCCCGATGGAATGGAAAAAGCCTTCAAAGACGCGGATATCATCTATGCCAAGTCCTGGGGCGCGATGGTGCATACGCCGGATGCTGAAGAAGGGGCTAAGATCATCAAGAAGTACGAGCACTGGATCACCGATGAGCGCAAGATGGCGCTGGCAAAGCCGGATGCCATTTACATGCATCCCTTGCCGGCAGACCGCAATATCGAAGTGACCGATGGGGTGATTGACAGTGAACAGTCAGTAGTGTATGATGAGGCAGAAAACCGCATGCACGTTCAAAAAGCCGTGATGGCATTGACCATGGGAGGTATCTAGGATGGCCGAGAAGAAAGTAGCTGTTGTTGCGATTGGCGGGAATTCGCTGATCAAAGACGAACAACATAAAACCGTAGAAGATCAATACGAAGCTGCAAAGGAAACGACCTATCATATTGCCGATATGATCGAAGCGGGTTGGGATGTGGCAATTGGCCATGGAAACGGCCCGCAGGTGGGTTTTATCTTACGGCGTTCGGAAATTGCGGCCAAAGTCGAAGGCATGCACGAGGTGCCGCTGGATGTCTGCGGCGCCGATACCCAAGGCGCCATTGGCTATGCTCTGCAGCAGACCCTGCAAAACTGGCTTTACAAACGCGGCATTAAGAAACCGGTTGCAACCGTGATCACTCAGGTTTTGGTGGATAAAGACGATCCGGCTTTCAAAAATCCCACCAAGCCGATTGGCAGCTTTATGGATGCCGAAGAAGCTCAACGGAGAGCGCGTGAGATGGGTTGGAATGTGGTTGAAGACGCCGGACGAGGCTGGCGACGGGTGGTTGCTTCTCCCTTACCCAAAGAAGTAGTTGAGTTTGAGACGGTGAAGACTTTGATTGATGCTGGCGTCATTGTGATCACTGTTGGCGGAGGCGGCATCCCGGTCATCGACGTTGGCGACGGTGAATACCGCGGGGTTGCAGCGGTGATCGACAAAGATTACGCCAGCAGCTTGCTGGCCCGCAAACTCAACGCCGATTTGTTCTTGATTTCCACTGCGGTAGAAAAGGTTGCCTTGAACTTTGGCAAACCCGACCAGAAGTGGGTTGATCGCATGACCCTTTCGGAAGCCAAGAAATATCTTGCCGAAGGCACCCATTTTGCCAAAGGCTCAATGGCGCCCAAGATCCAGGCCATCATCTGGTATCTGGAGGCTGGCGGGAAACATGCGATCATCACCAACCCGGAGAACATCGGACGCGCCTTACGCGGTGAAACCGGAACGCATATTTTACCGGATTAGGTTGAAGAATGAATCACCGAAGTCGAAGATGGAAGCCTTTAGAAAAAATCTATCGAACAACATTGGAAAAAAGCGAAAGGGTTGCCAGCTTCGACTTCTGGAGTTTTATCAACTCCACTAGAGATTAAAGAAAGGAGGAATCTGGAAACATTTCACTAGCCAATATCGCAAGAATAGGTATAATCGGGTGATAGTGATAGAAAGGAGGTGAACCAGGCAAAATCGGAAAACAGGCAAAAACTTTTATCGATGTATGCCGAGTTAACTGTTTATTCGAACCATTTTTAGAATAGAGGAGAAGTGAAATGAAGTTCCAATCTGTTCCCAAAGTTTTAGCCCTGCTCCTGGTAGCAAGCATCGTTCTGGTTGCCTGTGCGCAACCTGCCCAGGCTCCGAGCGCTCCGGAACAACCGGCGGCAACTCAGCCACCCGCATCCCAACCGCAAGCCCCTGCCGCAGAACCCGCAGCCACTTCTGAGAATAAAATCAAAGCTTGTTTTGTCTACGTCGGTCCTATCGGAGACCTCGGTTGGACGAATGCGCACGATGTTGGACGAAGATATGTAGACGATAAATACGACTGGCTAGAAACCAGCTACGTTGAAAGCGTAGCAGAGGCAGACTCCGCCCGATTTATTGATCGCTTTGTGGTCGAGGAGAAATGCAATGTCGTCTTTACCACCTCTTTCGGATACATGGATGACACCCTCGAGGCTGCTCAAAAATATCCGGATACCATCTTCGTCCATGTTTCCGGTTTCAAGCGCGCCCCCAATATGGCAACCATGATGGCTGATTTCTATCAGATTTACTATTTGAACGGCCTGATGGCGGGTGCGGTTACCAAGACCGGCAAAGTTGGTTATGTGGGCGCTTTCCCAATTCCCGAAGTGGTGCGCCATATTAACGCCTTTACCATCGGTGTTCGCGAGGCCAATCCCGAAGCCACGGTTGAGGTGCGCTGGCTCTACTCCTGGTATGACCCAGCCAAAGCCCGTGAAGCGGCTGAATCGCTCGTTGCAGCGGGAGTTGACACCCTTGCATTTACCGAAGATAGTCCAGCGGTAATCCAGGTAGGGGAAGAATATACCACTCAAAAGAATCAGCCTGTCTACACGTTTAGCCACTACAGCCCGATGCACGACTATGGCCCGAATTCGGTCGTCAGTGGTCAGTTGGTGAACTGGGGATTGATTTACGAGGATATTCTGACCAAAATTTACCTGGGAATCTACACAACCAAGAATCTGGAAAACGTAGATTATTGGGGATTATTAAGTGGCGGCTGGCAATTAGGCGCTCCGTCTTCGGTTGAGTTAGGCGCTCGATTTGGTGAGCCGATCAATCCCAAGTTTGAATCAATCCTAAAAGAGTATAAGATTACCGATAAATTTTTAGGCGAAATCAGCATCTATGACCTGGTCTTCAAACGCATCGAACAAATGCGTGATCCGGCGTTGTTGTTTGATCCTTTCACCGGACCGATCAATGACCAGGCTGGAATGCTGCGAGTTAAGGAAGGGCAACGCTTGTCCTATTTGGAGTTGACGACCATCGACTGGTTTGTCGAAGGAGTCATTGGAGAGCCCAAGTAAGGTTGAAGGTTGTGTTTTGTAAAGGGGGGCGGCGTGAACTGCCCCCCTTTCTATTGGGATGGAGGCATTCTATGAGCAATGAGCCCAGTGCGGTCTTCATGAAGGGGATTACAAAGCGATTCTCTGGAGTGGTGGCTAATGATGGCGTGGATTTTGAGGTAAAAACCGGGGAAATTCATGCATTGCTCGGAGAAAACGGAGCTGGCAAGACCACCTTAATGAATATTCTTTACGGGATTTATCGGCCTGATGCTGGTGAAATCTTTATCAACGGAAAGAAAGTTACCATTCATTCTCCTCGAGATGCGATTCGATTAGGAATCGGGATGGTGCATCAGCAGTTTCGTCTTGTCCAAACGCACACTGTGGTCGAAAACGTCATATTAGGTAGCGCTAATGGGTTCCGTTTTCGAGAAGAAGAAGTGCGTAAGAAAATTGAGGAGTTAGCGGAGCGCTATAGCCTGGCGATCAAGCCCGATGCCCGCATTTGGCAGCTCTCGGCTGGGGAACAACAGCGGGTGGAAATCTTGAAGGCTTTATATCGCGGAGCAAAAATTTTGATCCTGGATGAACCCACTTCCATGTTGACGCCGATGGAAATTGAACAATTGTTGAAGACCTTGCAGCGGATGACAGAAGAGGGGAATACCATTATCTTTATCACTCATAAACTGGATGAGGTTACTGCGGTTAGCCATCGAGTAACGATTTTACGTCAGGGCAAGGTAATGGCGGTTGTGGAAACGAAGCAGACTGACGAACGACAGCTTGCCAACTTGATGGTTGGAAGGGAGGTTTTATTCCGCCTGGAGAAAGAACCTTTAGAACCTCAGGAAGAGCTGTTAAGAGTAGAAAATTTGACAGCCTTGAACGATAAGGGATTGGTTGCCTTGAGGGATGTCTCGTTTTCAGTACACGGGCGGGAAATCTTAGGAATTGCTGGGGTAGCCGGAAATGGTCAGAGGGAATTACTTGAGGTTATTACGGGGTTACGGCCGCTCACCGGTGGCAAGGTCTGGTTAGGTGGGAAAGATATTACAAAAGCTTCTGTGCGAGAGCGAGTCGATCAGGGTCTTTCTTATGTGCCTGGCGAACGAATGACTGCTCTTGTTCCTAATATGAGTATTGCAGAAAATTTGATCCTGAAAGGCTATAGAAAAGAACCTATCGCAAGGGGTTTCTTTATCGATAAGAGACAATTATTACAATTTGCCAGTCAACTGATACGCGAGTATGAAATCGCTACGCCAGGCCCTGACAAGCCGGTAAAACTTTTATCCGGCGGCAATATCCAGCGGGCTTTGCTTGCCCGAGAGCTCTCCTCGGGGGAAGGTGTTTTGGTGATTGCCTACCCTACCAGCGGTTTAGACGTGGGAGCAATTGAAACCGTTTGGAAGATTTTACTGACTCAACGCATGGAAGGAAGGGCCATTCTGTTGGTTTCAGATGATCTGGAGGAAATCCTTACCTTGAGTGACCGTGTTGCCGTGATGTACAACGGCGAGATCATGGGGATCGTTAAAGCATCACAGGAGAATGTCGAAAAAATTGGCTTGATGATGGCCGGTGCTACCCGAATACCAGAGGAGCAGTGGGTATGAAATACAGAGTCCGCATTGAACGTCGCTTGGATACTTCTCTTGCTGTACAAATTGGCGCAGTAATTTTCTCCCTTGTCTGTGCCTTTGTGGTCATTGCGCTAATCTTTTATTTTCTGGGGGTGGATCCATTGAATGCGTATAGACGCATTTTCGTTGGCGGGTTTGGTTCGATTTATGGATTGTCTGAGTCGCTCACCAAGTCTATTCCCCTTTTACTGGGAGGCGTTGGATTAGCGCTGGCATTTCGGGCGCGGGTATATAATATCGGCGCGGAAGGACAGATTTTGATAGGAGCAATTGTTGGAGGCGGTATTGGTTTGGCTTTACCGAATTTACCGCGTGGTTTGCTACTGACGATGATGTTTGTGGGAGGGTTTTTGGGAGGCGCTATCTGGGGGTTTATTCCAGCTCTATTGAAGACGCGTTTTCGGGTTGATGAAGTGCTGACCAGTTTGATGCTGGTTTATGTGGCAAGCGAACTGGTTGAGTATTTGGTCTATGGTCCCTTGCGCGGACCCGAACAACGCGGTTTCCCTTATTCTTCGCCTTTTTCGTTAAATGCCCAGTTGCCCCATATTGGCATTACCCGGATTCATTATCCCACCTTAATTATTGCTTTGAGTGCTGTTGCGTTTGTTTACATCTTGCTTCAATATACAAAATTTGGGTATGAAATTCGGGTTGTGGGAGAGAATCCACCCGCCGGTCGATACGCCGGGATGAATGTTGATCGAGTAGTATTATTTGTCCTGATCCTGAGTGGAGGCTTGGCAGGACTGGCTGGAGTGGGGGAAGTAGCTGGCATTCACGCTCGCTTGGGCCCGCCAGAAGGAATTTCTCCTGGTTATGGTTTTACGGCAATTATTGTTGCTTGGCTTGCCCGTTTGAATCCTATCTTGACGATTATCACCGCATTCTTTATGGGAGGCTTACTGGTTGGAGGAGACGCAATTCAAACGGCGCTGAATTTACCCTCCGCAACCATCTCTGTGTTCAATGGGGTTATTTTGTTCTTCGTGATTGCAGCCGAATGGTTTACAAATTATCGACTCTCGCTGGAGGAAATCCATGATTGACTTTCTCGTTTCAGTCCTATCCTTGACGATTCCAGCCGGGACAGCTTTGCTATTGGGTACGCTGGGTGAAGTTTACGCAGAGCGATCAGGAGTTTTGAATTTGGGGGTTGAAGGAATGATGATCATGGGCGCGATCACCGCCTTTGGGGTTACCTTTGTAACTAAGAATTTGTTGTTAGGAATCCTGGCGGCATGTGTAGCCGGGGCGCTAATGTCCCTGATTCATGCGTATGTCTCTGTCACCCTGCGGGTCAACCAGGTTGTCTCAGGGTTAGCCTTAACGATGGTGGGACTGGGGATAAGTGGTTTAATCGGCAAACAGTTTATCGGTATGCCCCTTCCGGTACGGATGACTCCCATTTCTATCCCTGTCCTGAGTGATTTACCGGTTTTAGGGCCTGTTCTGTTTCGATATAATTTGCTGGTTTATATCTCGATCGGGTTGGTGCCTGTTTTAGCCTATATTCTCTATAAGACAAATTGGGGGATTGTCTTGCGCTCCGTGGGTGAAAATCCGGCAGCAGCCGATGCAATGGGCGTTAATGTATTCCTTGTCCGTTACCTTGCGGTGATGTTTGGGGGCGTTATGGCTGGCTTGGCAGGGGCGTTTTTATCTGTGGCTTATGCCCCGGCCTGGATCGAGGGGATGACGGCCGGCGCCGGTTGGATTGTTATTGCCTTGACGATCTTTTCCCTTTACGATCCGGTTCGAGCAATGTTTGGTGCTTACTTGTTTGGAGGGGTGCGCGTCCTGCAATTCCGTTTGCAGCCCTTGGGAATACCGGCGAATTTCCTAAATATGTTGCCTTTTTTGATTACGATTTTTGTGCTTGTATTGATTTCCGAACAAGCCTTTCGGCGCCGCATTGGTGTCCCGGCGGCTCTGATGCAACCTTACTCGCGTGAGGATAAATAGCAGTGGATAAATTTCTCGGTTATCGTTGCTCTCTCTGTCAGCGTGAATATGGTCCAACTCAAGTGCAGTATACCTGTCCAGAGGATGGGGGGAATTTAGATGTCGTTTTGGACATTGAACACATGCGGCGCTTTGTTTCGCCAGAGACCATTTTTGCTCAACCAGAACCCTCAATCTGGCGGTATTTGCCCCTCCTGCCGGTTGATGATCCGGGTTTTGCGGGTACCCCGTTTCGCCGCGTGGGTTGGACGCCCGTGTTTGAAACGCCTCGTCTAGCCGGGCAATTGGGCTTGAAAAACTTATGGATCAAAGACGAAAGCCGCAATCCAACAGCTTCTTTCAAAGATCGCGCCAGCGCTGTGGTCGTGGCGCGGGCAAGAGAGATTAAAGCTGATGTGATTGTTGCCGCGTCGACCGGGAATGCCGGGGCGGCTCTGGCCGGCATGGCAGCCGCAGTTGGACATCAAGCGGTTATCTTTGCCCCGAAAACTGCTCCAGCGGCAAAAGTTGCCCAATTGCTGGTTTTCGGCGCGCAAGTGATTTTGGTGGACGGCAATTACGACAGCGCGTTTGATTTGACTATTCAGGCTGCGCAAGAATTCGGCTGGTATTGCCGCAATACCGGCTATAACCCATTTACCGCCGAAGGTAAGAAAACCGCGGCGTTTGAGATTTGGGAATGGTGGGAGAAGACCCGCAAAGCACACCCCGAGTTAAGACGTTTGAATGTTTTTGTCTCTGTTGGAGATGGAAACATTATCTCCGGAATTCACAAGGGATTCAAGGATTTACTGGCTTTAGGCTGGCTGGATCAAATGCCGCGCATTTTTGGGGTTCAATCTACCGGTTCGGCGGCGATCTATAATGCCTTTCAGGCTGGTAGTGAAGCGATCATTCCGGTGGCTGCCAGTACCCTCGCTGATTCGATCTCCGTAGATTTACCCCGCGATGGCGTACGCGCAGTGCGAGCTGCCAGAGAAAGCGGTGGGCGCTATCTGGCAGTTGAAGATAGCCACATCCTGCAGGCTATTGCCGCATTAGGTCAGGTAGGCATCTTTGCCGAGCCAGCCGGGGCAACCTCCTACGCTGGTCTGGTGCAGGCTGTTCAAATGGGAATCATCAACGAAGAGGATGCTGTGTTGGTTTTGAACACAGGCAGCGGTTTGAAGGATATTAAGTCGGCCATGCAAGCAGTGAGAGAAGCGCCGATTATCGAACCAACCCTGCAAGCACTGAAGCGACATCTCTCGAAGTAAGAGTTCAAATGAACGCCAACTTAGAAATTTCGGTGATCGCTCCGGTATTTAATGAGGTTCAATCCCTGCCGGAATTTTATCGCCGGGTGAGACAGGTTTTGGACGGGCTTGGTGTGCGGTGGGAGTTGCTTCTGGTGGACGACGGTTCTACGGATGGCTCGACAGACCTGATTCGTCAACTCGCCAGAGAGGACTCGCGGGTTCGAGCGTTAATCTTTGCCCGCAATTTTGGGCATCAATTAGCGGTAACGGCCGGCCTCGATCACTGTTGCGGGCGGGCGGCGATCATCATCGACTCCGATCTGCAAGACCCCCCCGAAGTGATGGCAGACTTAATTGCCAAATGGCAGGAAGGTTACGAGGTGGTGTACGCCGTGCGCGCCGAGCGAGAAGGGGAGAGCTGGTTCAAGCTCTTTACTGCTTCCTTGTTTTATCGCCTGATCTATCGCATCACGGATGTCAAAATCCCGCTGGACACCGGTGATTTTCGTCTTCTCGATCGCCAGGTGGTGGAAGTCCTGAAAACGATGCGGGAAAGGCACCGTTTTCTGCGCGGCATGTCGGTTTGGGTGGGTTTCCGCCAAACGGGTGTTCCCTATCGGCGAGCGGCTCGTTTTGCCGGACAGACGAAATACCCTCTACGCAAGATGCTCAAGTTTGCCTTTGATGCGATCACCAGTTTCTCGTATTTACCCCTACAACTGGCGACCTATCTAGGGTTTGCAGCCGCCATTCTGAGCATTCTGGCTATTCCAGTCGTCATCATCCTGCGCCAGTCGGGAATGCAGGCTTTCCTTGGACAGGCAACAACCTTGATTGCAGTTTTATTCTTAGGAGGTGTGCAACTGATCTCTTTGGGCATTCTGGGCGAATACATCGGTCGTCTCTATGATGAAGCCAAAGGGCGTCCTTTGTACATTCTGCGAGAAGAATCAATTCACTTTGAGAATATAACGAAAGAAATCGGAGAGTCAAAAGAAGATGTTTTTCAAGGTAAGCTCTCATGAAAAGAAATCCTAGTATAAGGAGAAAATTATGGCAAAGATAGACTTAACGGTTATTCCAGAACGGCGCAAACGAGCGGTGCAACGCGTCCGTGAGCGCAACATTATCATTCCAACCTTCGCCCAAATGAGGGATCCAAACTTGATCCCCGATAAAATCAAAAGTGAACTGAAATCAATCGGATTGTGGGATTTAAACCCTCGCAATCTCTTTCGCATCACCTGGAAGAATGAGCCGGTGGATAGCGGCGGGGGGTTTGGAAAAGTTAACTACATGGAATTACCCTCGTCGTTAACCGGGGTGCCGGCGCGAATTATCGTGCTGGTGGGCAAGTGGTTCCCAACCGGGGCACACAAGGTCGGCGCGGCGTTTGGTTGTCTAGTGCCACGTCTGGTTACCGGGCAGTTTGACCCGACCACCCAAAAGGCGGTTTGGCCTTCGACCGGAAATTACTGTCGTGGCGGGGCGTATGACTCTGCTCTTTTGGCTTGTGAGTCCATTGCCATCCTGCCGGAAGGGATGAGCCGTGAACGATTTGAATGGCTTTCCAAAATTGCCGGAGAAGTGATTGCCACTCCGGGAAGTGAATCGAATGTCAAAGAGATTTTCGATAAATGTTGGGAGTTGCGTCGTTCTGGCCAGGACCTGATGATCTTTAACCAGTTTGATGAGTTTGGCAATTACCTCTGGCATTACGAGATAACCGGCCACGCCATGGAAGAAGTCCTGAAGGAAACCATGCGCCCCAACGATACCTATCGGGGCATGGTCTCGGCGACCGGTTCGGCGGGGACGATTGCCAGCGGCGACTACATGAAGCAGCTTTTCCCGGCAAGTAAAATTTGTGCCAGCGAAGCCTTGCAATGCCCAACCTTGCTGGAAAATGGATTTGGCGCCCATCGCATTGAAGGCATTGGCGATAAACACGTACCCTGGATTCATAACGTCAAGAACACTGACCTGATTGTGGCGATTGACGACAACGCCGTGGTCAATCTTGCCCGTCTCTTTAATGAGCCGGCCGGGCGAGCTTATCTGGTGAAAAAGGGCGTTCCTGAGGCGATTGTCCAAAAACTGGATTTGCTCGGTTTCTCGGGTATTTCCAACGTCCTATCGGCGATCAAGATGGCGAAATATTACGAGCTTGGGGAGAACGATATTCTGCTCACGGTCTTAACCGACTCGATGCAGTTGTATGGTAGCCGTCTAAAAGAAATGCGTGAGGAATTTGGTGAATATACCGAAACTGACGCCGCTGCGCATTTTGCCCAATTTTTGCAGGGGCAAACGACCGATCATATGCTGGAACTGCGCTATGTTGATCGGCGGCGGGTGCACAATCTCAAGTACTTCACCTGGGTCGAGCAGCAAGGCAAAACCTATGAAGAAATCCTTGACCAATGGTATCAACCCGACTACTGGACAGATGTCCAAAAACAAGTTGACGAAATCGATGCCTTAATCGAAGAATTTAACCGTGATGTAGGGCTGCTTTAACCCGACTGAACCTCTCCATCCCCTGGAGTCTGAGGGCAACAAAGAAATGCTCTCGGACTCCCAACTATTCTCCGAGTATAATATATTTATGCTCGACCCCCATGCCCTGATATTGGTGGCAATTTTGAAATCCCAACGCGATCTCGAAATCGCTCGCCTGTTGGGATGGTATCGGATCCCCTTGCGCTCGGCGCCGAAAATTGTGGCGGTGGATTATCTGGCGTTTTACCAGGCTGCTGCTTTTGGGGAAAAGAAGTGGCGCATTGATTTTCTGGCAGAAATTCGTGGCGTTGAATTGACTACCCGCGCCGAATTGTTGCGCGATGAACCCGATCATCCCTTTGCGAATCAGGCCTATTATAAGGTTCAACTTGGACCGCTCATTGCTCTGGAAAAACCGCTGCCAGCAGGACGTTGGAAACGAATCACCTTTTTCTATACGACCGGTGACTATCTTGCGCAGGCGCAAACCATTGATGATTTGATTCTGATGGAGCGGGATCGAGCCGGCTTGTGGCGGGCGTTGCGCGAGCGCCAGGGTCGACTCAAGGGGGCAACAAAAGAAGATGAACTGGAAACCGACCTATCCCCAGAACTCCTGGCAGCCGTCCTGGGAATTGCGGGCGCCTGGAAAATTTATCAAAAGAATTTGTTGATGGATAAGAGAGGTTGAAAAATGGACGGTAATCAGCGCATCTTGATCAAAAATCTGGATATTCTTACCGCGAGTGAAAAGTTTCATGCTGACATCTTGATTGAAGGTGAAAAAATTTCTGCCATTGGTTTGGGGTTACCTGATGATGGATGTACAGTAATTGATGGAAGTGGGCTGACTGCAATGCCAGGCGGTGTTGATGTTCACACGCACTTCGACCTGCCGATGTTTGGAACGGTATCCAGCGATGATCACTACACCGGTCATAAAGCCGCGGCGTTTGGAGGAACGACGACCGTCATTGATTTTGTCCCCTTTGACAAAGAGACGATGGAGGAGAGCATCCAGGTTTGGCGGGAGAAAGCCGATCCAAAGGCTGCCATTGATTTCAGTTTTCACATGAACGTTTCGCGCTGGAATGAACAAATCGCGCGAGAGATCCCGAAATTGATTGAATGGGGAATGCCTTCAATCAAGGTGTTTACGGCGTATAACAATCGCTTGCGGATCAGGGATGATGAAATCTTTGCTGCAATGCGCATCGCCAGAGAATACGGGATACTAACGATGCTTCATGCCGAAAATGGGGATGTCATCGAAATCCTGGTTGCCGAAGCGTTAGCTCAGGGAAAAACCACACCGGAATGGCACGCCTATACCCGACCGAGCTGGGGTGCTGTGGAGGCTACCCTGCGAGGAATTGCCCTGGCAGCTCAGGCCGGGGCGCCGCTTTACGTGGTTCACATGAATGCGGCTGGCGAGGTTGACCAGTTAGCTTATGGGCGTGAAAAAGGGGTGGCAGTGATGGGGGAAACCTGCCCGCAGTATCTCTTCTTTACCGTTGACCATTTACGCCGTCCGGATGGGGCTAAATGGGTTTGCTCTCCTCCAATGCGCACGGCGGAAGATAACCAAAGGCTCTGGGAAGGTTTGGCCCAGGGAATCCTGCAAACAATTGGCACCGATCACTGTCCGTTCTTTTATGACGGGACAAAAGCGATTATCTATGAAGGAAAAGAAATTGCCATTCCGGGCAAGGAATTAGGCAGGGATGATTTTACGAAAATCCCCAACGGTTTGCCTGCAGTTGGGGATCGCTTGCCGATCTTATGGACGTATGGTGTGCGCGCCGGCCGCATTTCTGAAAACCAGTTTGTCGCGTTGAACAGCACCAATCCGGCTAAAATCTTCGGCCTTTATCCGCAAAAGGGTGCGCTCCTACCTGGCTCGGATGCCGATATCGTCTTATGGGATTTGAACAAACGCCTGACCTACGGGGCTTCGGTGGCACAGCATCGTACTGATTACAATCTTTACGAAGGATGGGAACTGGTTGGATATCCGCACAAGGTTTTCTTACGTGGCAAGTTGATCGTCGATGGAGAGCAATGGTTAGGAAAACCCGGCCAGGGGCGCTTTATTAAACGCGCCAGCGGCATGGTGTTATAGGATCATCCATGATAACCTCGCTCTTGTTGCTTGGCGCAATTTTTGCGCCGCTGGCGGCGGCTGCATCGCTAGCTATCCTGCGATGGCAAAAGGCGAGATTGGGGTTCTGGTGGTTGGCGAGCTTCCTCGGGGCAGCAATCGCCTGGCTTTGCCTGTTTGGTTTACGCTTTCTTCTCCCTCATCAGGTTGCGCTGATAAGGTGGCAGCCAGAAGGCCTTTTTCCGCTATCGCCTGGGCTGTTAGCTGATGGCTTTTCCTGGTCAGTGGGATTTGCATTAGCGACAGTAGGGGTGGCAGTTATCTTAACCGAAGCAACCACGCCAGGCGGTGAGCGCGCCCTGGGATGGGCAGGCAGTTCATTCCTGCTGGGGTTGGGCCTGATTGCGATCTTTGCCGGCAATCAATTGACCCTGCTGCTGGCCTGGGCAGCGATCGATCTGGTCGAACTGGCAATCTGGTTGAGCCGTCCTGCTCAGCCTCAGTTGCGTGAGCGGGTCGTCTTAGCCTTTTCCTCGCGCGCCTTTGCAGTCATGCTCTCCCTGTGGGGATTGCAAAACCCGTGGGCTTATGTGTTTTCAATCCTTTTGCGTTGGGGCGTATTTCCTTTTCATTTGCCTTACTTAGAGTCGCTTTACCTGCGGCGCGGTTTGGGAACGATCATCCGCATCGTGCCTCCGCTAACTACCATGCCATTGCTTGCCCGTTTAGCCGACCTGGGATACTTTACTAACGAAAGCATGATTAGCGTTTTTCTTGGGGTGATTGCGCTATTCGCCGTAATGCAATGGATCAATAGCGCCGAAGTATTAACCGGGCGGCCTTTTTGGATCATCGGTACAGCCTCCTTTGCGTTTGCCGCAGCGAGCCTGCAGCGTCCAGAAGCCGTGATCGCCTGGGCGCTCGTTCTGGCTATTCACGGAGGCTTTTTGTTCTTAATGCGGGGGAGGGAGCGGTTCTGGTTGCCGTCATATGCCTATCAAGTCATCTTGCTGCTCGGTTTGCCCTTTACGCCCTTTTGGGATATGATGCGCATTTATCGTTCTCCCTGGTCGCCTATCAATCTGCTCTGGATGTTCTCTCATCTACTTTTGATCGCCGGTTATGGGCGGTTTATTTTTCAAAAGCCAATAGAAACGATTGAAGGCGAACCCTGGCGGCAAGTTCTCTATCGATTGGCGTTTGTAAGTTTGATTGGGACGTCTCTGATAATTGGCTATGGAGGGTGGAGAAATTCCCTGGAAACAGCCTTAAGCCAGCCTTATTTCTCTTCCCGCAATTGGATGGAATATTTCGGCGGGTTGATGCTGGCGTTGTTAAGTTTAGGACTGGCTTTTCTTTGGCGACAGCGGTTATTGCCTCGCTTTCCAATATCAGACAGGTGGGTGAGATTATTTTCAATGGAATGGGCCTATCGATTGTTGCAATGGGGATTTGGCCAGTTCGGGGAGCTTTTTTATCGCGTCGAAGAGGTTTTAGAAGGCAAAGCCGGTGTCTTGTGGACAATTGTCCTTCTTCTGGTTCTGACGCGGGTTTTGCTTCTCTTTGGCGGTGGTGAATAACCCTTGAACGAACAATTGCTTGGATGGATTGGAGCATTTGTAGGGCTGACCTGTAGCCTTTTCAACCTGCTCGCAGAGGACTGGCGCAAGCGCGTGGTTGCCTTAGCGATTCAAGCAATCGGGGTCTTTCTCCTCTGCCTTCAAAGTATCTCCTTAAACTTATCGTTGGTCAAGTTCATCGAAGGCTGGATGGCAGCGGCGATTTTAGGAACGGCGATGGCAAATGTCGGTCAAACCCTTCGGCCAAACCCATCTCCGTCTATCCCTCTGGCTTCTCCGGTGCGTGTGCCGTTCTCTGCTGTAGTTTTCCGCCTGGCGACGGCGCTGCTGATCGGAATCTTTTTGATTTCGGGCGCGCCGGTTTTGATGTCTGTCTTTAACGGCGTCCGCTTTCCGCAAACCCTGGCGATATTGGGTTTGTGCGGATTTGGGTTGTTGATCCTGGGTTTTCGTGCCTCCACCTTCTCAATTTCCATCGGTTTGATCACCTTTCTCAATGGTTTTGAGATCCTTCTGGCGGTGATCGAGCCATCGGTGATGTTGAGTGGCGTGATGGCTGGGGTGGTTTTGAGTATTGCCTTTGTTGGCGCTTATGGGTTGGTTCTGGAGGGGGAGAGGAAGGGACTGTGAACGCACCGATCATCTGGATTGTGCTGCCGCTAGGACTTTCCGGAGGATTGTTTCTTATTTCCCGCTGGCGAAGGGTCGCCGGCGTGATGGGGAGTGTCTTCGCCTTGCTCCTGGCTGCTGCTGCCTGGCTTTTGCCGGTCGGAAATCCGATTCAGTTGGGGATCGTCTCGTTTGAACTCCAGCCAGGTTGGATTGTATTCGGGCGCAGATTTTTCTTAGAAAACTCTGATCGCCCTTTTGTGATCCTCCTTTACCTGACGATCGCTTTCTGGTTTATGGGCACTCTCAGCCTTCGGTGTCGATCGTTGCTGATCCCGTTGGGCATGGCAATCAGCGCAATATTGATCGCTGCCCTTTTGGTACAGCCATTTTATTACGGGTTCATCTTACTCTTTTTTGCCACAATCCTCAGTGTCTTTTTGTTTGTCTCGGAGCAGGGTGAGGTGCATCTGGGAATCAAGCGTTATTGGATCTTTCAAAGCCTGGCGATGCCGTTGCTGCTCTTAGCCGGTTGGTTACTGAGCGGCACGGAAGCGAATCCAGGCGAAATCGCCAATGCTTCTTTGATCTATGTCCTGCTTCTTTTGGGATTGGCTCTTTTGTTGAGCAGTTTTCCTTTCCAGAGCTGGCTGCCTGCCGTTGCTCAGGTCGTCAGTCCTTATGCTTTTTCGTTTGTGGTTTTTGTGATTTTCCTGTCCTACTCCCTCTTTACGGTTGCATTTCTTAGACAATTTACCTGGCTGTCTTCATCATCCTGGATTCTGCTCTTTTTTAGCTTTCAGGGATTTTTGCTGACAATCCTCGGAGGCATGGGGGCAATTTACCATCGCCATCTCGGGCGTTGGATGGGATATGCCCAGATCAAAGAGACCGGGTTAAGTTTCCTGAGCATTGGTTTGGGATTAGCCTTGCCCGATCAATCGTCATTTTTAGCGATTCTATTTCTGCAGATTTTGCCGCGGAGCATTGCTTTAGCTCTCTGGGGATTGGTCGGTAATCTTTATCTTGAACATGGGGAAAGTTTGCAAATTCAGGATTTGGTTGGGGTAGGAAGGCATTACCCCATCGCAACCGCAGCATTTTTTCTTTCGGTTTTGACTCTGGTCGGTTTTCCGTTGACAGCAGCTTTCCCGATTCACCTGCTGATTTGGCAAGGATGGTTTCAAAATTTTCCACCGGTAGCATTTGCGGCTATCTTTGGCAGTGTGGGTGTGCTGATTGGGGGTTTGAGGGCAATGGCGGTTTTGGTGCGCAGTGACCACACTATGGAGCAGGGTTCTTTAGAGTCCCGTTCTCAAGCCATCTTGTTGACGATTGGCTCGGTTCTCTTGCTCTTGATGGGGATTTTCCCTTCATGGTTTTTGTCTGTCCTTTACAATTTGGGAATTACGTTTTTTAAGGGAAGTTAAAGGATGTCTCAACGTGATTCTTGAGCTGGATCCCGTAAGCGAAGCCTGGGAAGATCCTTCGCCCATGCTATAATCGGTTTAGCGTAGCTTAACAGCTCAGGATAAGGAGCCTAAATGCAACCTGAACAGATCTTAAAAAAACTAGATTGGTTGGATGAAGAGCGCCGCCGGGATAAGGCAACGATTGCTACCCTCGAGGAAAAGGTCAAAGGTTTAGAGCAAAGTCTGCAAAGTGCAAATCAGCAAATCAAAGAAATCTCGGCTGAATTAAGCCGCTATAAACCACTCGCAGGGCGAATCGATCAAACAGATGAAGCCCTGTTGAAATTTAAGGTTGAGGTTAAACAGCAAATTGACGCGGTAGAAAAGGAAGCTCAGCGCCGTGAGCAGGAAGCTGAAAAGTTACATCGGGTGGAAATCAAAACACTTGAAGCTTCGATTGCGGAGATCAAGAAAGAAATCAGCGTTATTGCTGACCTTCGGCGCAGTTTGCAAACGCGCATTGACGAGGAACTGCGCCTTTCCAGAATGGTCGATGAGATGGAAGAGAAGATTGCCGAGCTTCAACGCACGGAAGAGGAATTCAATCGTCTCATCCGGCAGACGGAAGACAATCGGCGGCAGGATGCCCGCAAGATCACCGATTTGCAAGGGGAAACCACGGCAATCCGTAAGCTGTATAATGAATTGCAAGCCCAATTGGAGTTGGGGAGCGTGACGACAAAACGGATCGAAAACCGCATGGCAGAGTTGGAAGGCACTTTTGGTGAATTGAAGCAGGCGCAGATGAAGTTTATCGAAGAGCAATCCCTGGCTCAGGTTGAGCGAGAACGCCTATGGAAAGAATGGCTGGCAAAGATTGAGCAATTTGAGGAGATCGCAAAGGAAGTGGAAAAATCCGTTCAGAGCGTGGATGCTACGAACCGCTCGGTGCAACGGGCGCAGAAAGCTGTGGATGAATTAGCCCAAAAGGTCGAGCGGCGGGTGAGTGAATTGACCGAGTTACAACGCCTGGGTGAAGAACGCTTGCGTCAGGAATGGGTTGCCTTCAAGAGCGATGATCAGAAGCGCTGGACGAATTACACCCTGGTTCAAGAAGAAATTCGCACCGAGCTGGTGCGGCAGATTGACAGAATCGTCAACCAGCTCAACCTGCTGGAAGAAAATATCCAAACTGTAAGAGACGCAGTTGTGCTGCTGAATGGTCAAATGGAACGAAACCTGCGCAATTTGCTCAATGCTGTCTATAACTGGGCTGCAGAATTCGACCATACGAACCAGGAGCGACCATAAGGAGATTGGGTGTGAGAGTTATCGGCACAGCCGGACATGTTGATCACGGAAAATCCAGCCTGGTAGAAGCTTTGAGCGGAATTAACCCGGATCGCCTGGCAGAAGAGCGAGCGCGCCAGATGACGATTGACCTCGGGTTTGCCTGGCTCACCCTACCCAACGGTGAAGAGATCGGCATTGTGGATGTGCCTGGCCATCGCGATTTTATTGAGAACATGCTGGCTGGGGTAGGAGGAATCGATGCTGTTCTGTTCGTCGTTGCTGCCGATGAAGGGGTGATGCCACAAACCAGAGAGCATCTGGCAATTATCGATCTGTTGCAGATCGAACATGGCGTTGTGGCGCTAAACAAGGTAGATTTGGTTGATGAGGACTGGCTGGAGCTGGTAGAAAGCGAAGTGCGCGAAACATTGAACACAACCCGTCTTGCCACTGCGCCGCTGGTGCGCGTCTCAGCGAAGACCCGACAAGGTCTGGACACCTTGATACTTGCCCTCCAAAACCAGCTCGTCAACCTCCCTGAGCGGACCAACCGCAACAGACCGCGCTTACCGATTGACCGCGTTTTTACCCTGAGCGGCTTCGGAACCATTGTGACCGGCACGCTTCTGGATGGTAACCTGGAGGTTGGCGCCGAGTGCGAAATATTGCCCAAGGGTATCAAGACTCGCATTCGCGGCTTGCAAACGCACAAGAAAAAAGAAGCGCTTGCCTCTCCGGGCAGCCGCACGGCGGCAAACCTGGCTGGGGTTTCGGTTGATCAGATTCGGCGCGGTGATGTTTTGGTGAAAACGGGAACGTTCCAGCCCACTCAGCGCCTGGATGTGCGCTTTCGTCTTCTTGCGGACGTTTCCAGCCCCTTAAAACATAACCTGGAAATTAAGCTTTTCCATTACACCAGCGAGGTGCTTGGTCGGGTGCGGCTGCTGGGTGTGGAGGAACTCAAACCCGGCGAGGAGGGATGGCTGCAAATCGAATTGCAACATCCCATCGTGGCGGTGCGCGGCGATCGATTTATCCTGCGCCGTCCCTCGCCCCCAGAAACGCTCGGCGGCGGGGAAATCCTGGATCCATTTCCGCTGCGCCGTTATAAACGGTTTGGTGAGGAATGGCGCGAAAGGTTAGCAGCGTTGTCCCTCGGCGATCCCGGCGAGGTTATCCTGCGCCTTCTACAACGGCATGAGTGGTTGAACTTCGAACAAATCCTCCAGCATACGAATTTTTCTGCTGAAGTTGTCAGTCAGGCTCTGCACAACCTGTTGCAGGAAAACCAGATCATCGATCCGCTGCAGCGCTTTTTGAAAGGCGGCAAAGAGAGCCGGGAAACCCCCCTGGTGGCGCGCTCGCAATGGGAAACCTGGCAGAAAAAAGCCTTGACTCTCCTTGAAGAATACCATCAAACCTACCCTCTGCGGCGAGGAATGCCCCGCGAGGAGTTGAAAAAGCGCTTGAATCTGTCCACACCGCTGTTTCAAGCCTTGCTTCAGGAACTGGCTCGCCAAAATTGCCTTCAGGAGGAGCAGGTTTTGCTGACACAAAAGGGTTTTCAGATCCAGTTGAAACCCTCCCAACGGGAACAAGCCGACGCCTTGCTGCGTCTATTTGCCGAAGCGCCGTTTTCGCCCCCAGGGGTCAAAGAATGTAGGCAAAAACTCGGCGATGAGTTGTATCAGGCGCTCCTGGAATTGGGCGAGTTGATTCAGGTGTCGGACGAGGTAGTGTTTCGAATGGGAGATTACCTTCAGGCAAAGGAGATGGTTGGCGAGATCATCGCCCGGCAGGGGGAGGTCAGCGCAGCCCAGGTGCGGGATCACCTGCAGACCAGCCGCAAATATGCTCTGGCATTATTGGAATACCTTGATCAGATTGGGTTTACCGAACGGCGCGGGGATGTGCGCATCTTAAAGACAACTACGGTGAATATTCGGGAATGAAAGGAAGACAGATATGGGATACTTCTTTCACTACCCCAGAACTGCCGGGCGGCTTTCTCGCCTGATCGTAGTCTTCTTGTGCGCGAGCGGTGCGCTGATCGCGCTGGTCTTGAGCGTGCGCGGCACTGCGTTGGCGCAAGGCGCCAAGGTAGATGTAGCTCTGCCGCATCCCCAGAACAGTGGTGTGGACTTGTCGATCACGAAAACGCACGCCAGCCGCTTTTTTGTGGGAGATACCGGAGTTTATACGATTTATGTCAAGAATCTGGGAAGCCCAATTAATCCACCCTTTACCGTGACCATTACTGATACGCTGCCTTCCACTTTGAAATATAACGGGAGCCAAGGTAGTGGTTGGAACTGTAACAATCCATCGAACTCTAATAATGTTATTTGTACCCTTGCTCTAACTCAGCCATTGAATACCAATGACTTCTTACCTTTGCTACAGATTAAGGTTAATCTCAATCTAAAACCGGCCACCGTTCAAAAAGTTGATAATATCGTATGGATTAGTGATACAGCAGGGACGAATAATATTTTTACGGATACCACCGGGATTACGACCAACCTGACAATTTCAAAAGCTGTCCTTCCAAATGTTATCAGTCCAACCAGAATTGTAACCTTTACACTGCAGGTCAAAAATAATGGACCGAATGACACAACCGGAGTCAAGGTGACGGATACGCTGCCAGGTGTATTAACCATTAATGGGGCAAAACCAATCGGACAGTACAACTCAACCAGTGGAGTATGGTCTGTGGGCAATCTCGCAAAAGACGAGACCAGAACGCTGGTCATCACGGCTACGGTCAAAGATGGCGCCTGCGGTCAGGTGTACACCAATACTGTTGAGGGGATGAGTTCTGATCTTATTGATCCGCTCTCCAGCGATAATGTTGCTTCGGCGGTTTTTACGGTAAAAAACACCTGTGTGGTGGGAAAAGTGCTGCGATCCGACAACAACGCCCCAATTCAAATGGCAAGGGTGCAGATCAGGGATAGCCAAAACCGTACTTACACCTATACTACAGCGGCCGATGGCATTTTTACTTTTACAAATTACTCTGCCTATCCATTGGCTGCGGGTAATGCGGTTTTTCAAGCCTCAGCAATCGGTTACCGGCCAAGAACAAACATCCCATTCACGCTTCAACCAGATATAAAAAATGGGCCGGTCGAAATCAAGCTTGATCCGATCGCCCAACTAGAACTGCTAAAATCCGATAGAACGCAACATATTATTCCTGGTGAGACGATTACCTATACAATCCCAATTACCAATTTAGGCGTATTGAATGCAAGCAATCTGGTCATCAGCGATGTAATTGACAGCCAGTTGACCTTTATCACCTATACCCTGACGGATAAAAACGGAAAAATTCCTCATACTGCTCCAAGTCCGGTCAATCGTGTTTATACCTGGACTCTCTCGTCAAGCTATATCCTGACAGCTACTGAAAAATTGACTCTCGCCATCAGAGTAAAGGTAGCCGATCCTTTAGCCAGTGGCACGAACCAGATTGACAATAAAATCTCTCTGCGCTATAACGAAGATGGTTTAACACGAGTGAATAAAACTGCCACAGATTTTTCTTACACCCCGAATTTTGAGATCGTCCAAAATAGTGTCAGCCCAACAGAAGCCAAGATCAACGAGCGATTTACATTTAGCTTTCGAGTTTACAATCGTCATCCTCAAGTATCTGCAACCAGTGTGGTTTTCACAAACACCTTTCCAAGCTATTTGAGCTTTTCCTCCAGCAGCCCGTCTGGAAGTTACAACAGTAGCAACCGCGTGTTTTCGGTTGATTTAGGGACGATTGCCCCCGGTACTTATAAGGACGTTACCATCATTATGACGGTCAACAATGTTGCCTCCTCTACCCAAACGCTCAACAATACAGGGACTGCGCGCTTCGAACA